>ARCol0yngRDRAFT_1000009_pt1 | contig 43473 bp, 48 predicted proteins | sample AraColrhizospDNA_FD_9197 | JGI IMG/M metagenome (IMG submission 9197) | reverse complement strand
CCCGCCGCCGCCACCGTGCCAATGACCGGCTTGAGCCGGCTGCGGGGCGGCAACGGCCGTAAGTCCAAGGGCCGCCGCGGCCGCCACGGTTGTGAGTATTTTCGTCTTCGTCATAGCGCACCTCCTCCGGTTCGCCGGGTTCGTAACAATTCAACGATCTAGGCGTTTGCTTCCTGCGTTCATGTGCAGAAGATCAACAAACAGCGTAACGGGGAGGTTCCCGTTTTGCCGGTGAATGGCCCATGAATGCGCCGTTTGGAATTGAATTCGCGACCCGTTCGCGCAGATTAAATTTTCGCAAGACTTGGGGCGGGTTCCGGGCAGGACGCCTTATTTTGACCGCGCTTGGTTCAGGGTGACAGGCGCCCGAGCACACGCTGCAGCATCGTCGCCCGCGAGCCACCCGCCGAAGTCCTTGCAGATTTGCGTGCCCGTGATACGGCACGATGTCGGTGCGCTTTTGATGCGCGGTGGCGCGGTTTCGATTTGTGGCCTGTGACGCGCGTCTTGCGTCGCGAACGCAGGATATTCCGGCCGACATTCCTGAGGAACAAGCTCTCGAGAGGGTAGCTCAACTTCCGAATGGCCGCGGAGAGCGGCAGCCATTTGACAGCCATGATGTCCTCCATGAGGTCACGGCTTGGGTTGGCTTCAGCCTGCATGCGCCAGAACTGCACGACCTTCGGGCGACCGCGCGCCCGGTACGTGATGGCACCGACGAATTCGCGCACGCGAACGCGGTGTCCGGTCTCCTCGATGACTTCCCGGCGCGCGCCGGCGACCGGGCTCTCGTCGCGCTTGAGTTTGCCGCGCGGCAATACCCAGAGCTCATCCTTCGCGCGCTGCACGATAGCGATGAGCGGGCGCGCGCCGTTGCGCACCACAATGCCGCCGGCAGCGTGAATCGTCTTGCCCGCCATAGCGGTTCGACGTGTAGCAAATAATGCCGCGACATACGCATCGAAATACGCATGCGCGCGCAAGCCTGTGGGCAACTCTCACGCGGTGGACGGAGAGACCGTCACAATTCCGTCGCGTAGAATCCTGGCAAGGCCGTCTTGCGTCAGTTGAATTTCAGACCGGCTTCCTTGGCGATCTTGAGGTTGAGCGCGATCTCGCGGCGTATCATCGCATCCATCTCGCTCGGCGTCATTGGCGCTGGCTCGACGCCCTGCACCTTCAGCTTCTGTTGTACGTCCGGAAGCGCCAGCACCTTTGTGGTCTCGGCGTAGAGACGGTCGACAATCGGCCGTGGCGTCTTCGCGGGGACCAACATGCCGTTCCAGTAGTTGAAGTCGGAGTCCTTGTAGCCGGCCTCCAGCGTGGTCGGTACCTCCGGCAGGCTGGGCGAGCGCTTGGCCGAGCTGACGGCCAGGGGCACCAGCTGCTTGTTCTGGATGAAGGGCAGCCCGGACGAAATGCCGATGAAGATGTAGTCGACGCGGCCCGTCATCACTTCGGTGAGCGCTTCCGGGCCGCCGCGGAATGGCACGTGCGTGACCTTGAGTCCGGCGCTGACGTTGAACCGCTCCGCCGCCCAGTGGGTGGCGCTGCCGACGCCGGCCGACGCAAAGCTGAGGCTGCCGGCCTTTGCCTTTGCCACCAGCTCCTGCACGGTGTTGATATCTTTTGACGGCGCAACCAACAGCACGTTCGGCACATTGCCGAAGCTTGCCACCGCGGAGAAATCATTGGCCGCGTCATACGGCAAGTTCGGATAGGCCGCAGGCGCGCCCGAATGCGCAGCTGCATTGATCAGGACGGTGTAACCATCCGGGTCTGCCTTCGCGACCGCCGCCGATCCGAGGCTGCCGCCTGCGCCGCCCCGATTTTCAACCACGATTGTCTGACTGAGCTGCTTCGACAGCGGGTCGAGCACAATGCGGCCGAGGATGTCGATGGTGCTGCCGGCCGAGAATGGCACGATGGCACGGATCGATCGTGCCGCCGGCCATGCCGCCTGCGCAAACGCCGGGCGAACGAGTATCGGCGTCGCCAATATGCCGGCGGAAAGCTGCAGGAATTTGCGACGGTCGTGCATTTTCATATTGTTCCCCCGATTATCGTCCGCCCTTCATTATCGTCCGGCCGCGGATGCCCGCGCAACAAGGCTGTTGCGCTCGCCATTCGGCCCTGCCTAGGCTTTCACGGCCAGAACGGAGAAAGACAAATGCCAGACTTCAAGTGGGATCACGTCCACCTGCGCACGCCCGATCCGGAGGCGACAGCGCAATGGTTCGAGCGCATGTTCGGCGCCGAGATCATCCGTTCGACGCAGCAGGGCAAGCCGCGTGTCGATATCAGGCTCGGTGGCGCCATGATATTTACGGCCCAGGTCAATCCCGGCGACGGCGTGAACCCGGCGCCGGTCACGCCCTATCAGGGTCTCGACCACTTCGGCCTTGCAGTTTCGGGCATCGACGCAATCGCGGCCGACCTCAGGAAAAAGGGCGTCGAGTTCACCAAGGAGCCGCATTCGCCCCGGCCGGGCATAAAGATCTGCTTTCTGCGCGGGCCGCAGGGCATCTCGATCGAGCTTCTCGACCGTGATTCGAAATATTCCTGACGCGGCGCGTTGCCGCGCAAAACCTCGGGGGACGACATGAAAATTGGAATAGGCGGCCTTTTCGCCTTGATGCTCGTTGCGTCGCCGGCCACTGCACAGCAAAAGAGCCTACGCGACCAGATCGTGGGAACCTGGAATTTTGTGGTCGCCGAAGTCGTGGCTTCCGATGGCAAAAAGTCAATGCCCTTTGGCGAGACGCCAAAGGGCATTCTGATCTTCACCGCCGGCGGGCAATTCGCGCAGATTCACGTCGCCAGCGACGTGCCGAAGATTACCAGTAATAACCGCCTGACCGGCACGCCGGAGGAATACTCGGCAATCATGCGGCGGAGTATCTCGCTGTTCGGCACCTACAGCGTGGACGAGGAGAAGAAGACGGTGACGTACCACATTGTGTCGAGCACTTACCCCAACTTTGCCGGCGAAGCGCAGGTGCGCACGATCGACAAGCTGACTGCCGACGAGTTCGTCAACACCAATCCAAACGTGGCGGGCGGCAGGGGCCGGGCCAGTAATTTCTATAAACGAGCCATGTAAGGCGTCTCGGTCGGATAAACGGAACAAGGCGTCGCGGGAAAAATCGAAGAATGGGTTGCCCTTGGCCCACCGCCTCGCCTAAATGGCGTGGGGGCGTCCGCGGCAGAGGGGAACATTGCGAATGCGTGCGTTTGGACTGGCGGTGGTTGCCGCGACGATGTTCGGGGCAGCCGCAGTGGCCGCTGACGGGCGATTCGAGCGCAGCCTGAAAATGCTCGCCCCCGAAGAGCGCCTTGAGCAGCTCTGCGATTACACCGCGATGACGCGCATCCGCACCGAGACGAAGCAATATCGCCCGGACCGCGCTGTGGCCAATGCCATGGCTGAGCCGAAGACCTCCGGCAATACGCTCGAAGTCAACGGCGGCGCATTCCGCAGCCAGAAGAAATGGTACGCGCTGTCCTACCGCTGCACGGCGACGCCCGACCGCATGAGCGTGGTGGCATTCCATTTCACGATCGGTGAGCCGATCCCGGAATCGAAGTGGAGCTCTTACGGTCTCTGGGACTGATCGAAGCAGCACCCTTAATGATGCTGCACGACCACCTTTGTCCCGAGCGGCACGCGATCGTAGAGATCCGCCACGTCATCATTGACCAGCCGGAAGCAGCCTGACGACACCGCTTGGCCGATGGTTTGCGGCGCATTGGTGCCGTGGATGCGATAGACAGTCGCGCCGAGATTCATCGCGCGCGCGCCTAACGGATTGCCCGGGCCGCCGGCCATCCAGCGTGGAAGATACGGCTGCCGCTGGATCATTTCCGGCGGCGGCACCCAGTCCGGCCATTCACGCTTGAGGGTAATCTTCTGGATGCCACCCCACTGGAATCCGTCGCGGCCAACTCCGATGCCGTAACGCAGCGCAGTGCCATTTCCCATGATCAGATAAAGGTAGCGGTCAGCGGTGTTGACGATGATCGTGCCGGCCGGCTGTTCGGTGCGGTAGAGCACCGACTTGCGGCGAAACTCCGGGGACAGCTCGGCTACGCGTCCGCTGTCATCGACGCCGGGGTCGACGTCCTGCATCGTTGGAGCGGACGATGGCAACAGAGTCTGCGAATAGGCCGGTATAGCCGGAGCCAGCAATATCGCGAGCGCGAGAACCCGCAGCTGAAGCATTTCAATTCCCCCGAATGTTGCGCGCGCGGCGCGTCAGATCCTGTCCTTGATTTGTGTCTGCGGGCGATCGGAGCCGCGTGCGGTCTCTGTGTGCCAGCGGCCCTTTTCGTCTTCGTATTCGATCGTCTCCGTATGGCCCGGAACGGTCTGCTCCGCAGCGGCCCGCTGTGCCGCGGCGAGTGCTGCCGCATGCGACGGATAGGGCTCCGAAAATACGCCGTCGACTTTGTAGGCCCAGCCGCCGTCGTGCTCGACGATCTCGTAGGTGACTTCCACCATGGACTCGACCCCTGGATATACGCGCAACCTCTTTTAAATAAGCTAGCGCCATGGGGCTGATTGCGCCAGTCACAACGCCGCATGGGCTGCAATAATTACCGCCATGCCAGCTATGCAAACCGCGTAAAAGCCGTCAGAAATCGAATTCGAGGCCAAAGCGGCGCTTGAACGCGGCGCGATCACGCGGCAGGGCTGCCTTCAGGATGGCGCGCGCGGAATAGTTGCCTTTCATAACGCCGGCATCCATGTACATCCAGTCGACAATGTCACGTTTGCCGAAGCTGATCGTGTCGCCTTTTTTCGGGCCGGCAAGCGTAAGTGGCGTGTTGCCGATTTGCCCGATAAACCGGTCTCCGATGTGTGCGAACGGATAAATCCAGAAGAATTCCGGACCGCCATCGCCGAGCAGCGCGATCTTGACCGCGAACCGTTCCATGGCCGGCGCCGGATGCCGGGCGAGCGCCAGAAACCCGGGCAGGGTTTCACGCGCACTCTGCATTGCCGCCGACATGATGGGGTCATTGAGTGCGAGATAATAAAGAGCGCCTTTGTGGGCGTTCGCCGCATCCGGTTCCGGCGGCGGTGCCGTGAGGCCGACTACGCGCGCGGCACTGAGAATTTCCGCAAAGCCTTTGGCGGTTTTCTTCGATGCATCTTTCGAAGGCATGGCGCGGCCTTTCCGCCAGCGGCGCGGGTACGCGCGCTGGTCCGATCATGGGTCGCGTGAGGCAACGAAAAGGTTCAAAGCGTTCGGGAGCGGCGAGGCCGCGGCCCCACGCGCACCTTTATCCGCGCTATTGGCGGCGGTAGCGCTTCAGCCGGTCGATATAGGCTTCGATTTCCGGTGGCAGAGCCCGTAAGCCGCGTTGCGCGGCCGACGACAGCACTGGCCGCCATTGCGAGTTTTTCAGGAAGGCGGGCTCCTGGCCCGACGGAATAGTCCGGTCAAAAATGACGACGAGCATGATGGCGAGAAGCGTAATGCGAAGCGCCCCAAGCGCCGCGCCGGCAACGCGATCGGGAACGCTGATATTGGGACCGACCATTTCGTTGATAGCCAATCTCAGTAAGGCGCTGAGCACGGCGCCCGCCGCCACGAAGATCGCTACGATCACGATCCACGTCTGCAGCGTCGGCATTTTCAGATAGGTCGTGAGCAGCGGCGTGACGCGCGGCGCCGCCACCACGGCGACGCCCATCCCGGCGATATATCCGAAGATCGTCGCCAGGCTGCGCAGCAGCCCCGTCATGAAGCCCATGACGACGGCGACGAACAGGCAGACGTAGATCGCGAGGTCGAACCAGTTGCTCGAGAAAAAAGAGGTCATTGCGATTTGTCCGGGCGGGACTAGGCTGCGGACGTCTGAAGATCTGAAAGAATCGGTTCAGGGAGACGGTACATGGCGTTCACGGTCACGAGCAACAGCTTCAAGGATGGCGACTACCTTCCGAAAGATTTTATCTTGTCCGCCGATTTCGGCTTCGGCTGCGCCGGCGGCAACAAGTCGCCGCATCTCAAGTGGTCGGGAGCGCCTGTGGGCACGAAAAGCTTCGCCATCACCTGCTATGACCCCGACGCGCCGACCGGCTCGGGCTTCTGGCACTGGCTGATCGTCAACATTCCGTCGAACGTGACCGAACTTGAAGCCGGCGCCGGAAGTGCCGGCGGAAAAATGCCGGCCGGTGCGCTGCAGACACGCACCGATTTCGGCGCGCCCGGCTACGGCGGGCCTTGCCCGCCCGAAGGCGACCATCCGCATCGCTATCTGTTCACGGTGTTTGCGGTGAAAGCCGACAAAATCGACGTTAAGGCGGACACCTCGGCTGCAGTTGTCGGCTTCAACCTGCATTTCAACACGCTCGCCAAAGCCGAGATCATGGGCCTGTTCAAGCGGTAAGAGCGCCGGCCGGAGATCGTGTGGAATGGACAATCAGCCGGCGCCCGGCGTCGTGTGATCGAACAGCTTGCGGAACCCGAAGGCGGCGAAGGCGGCCGTGCACAGCCAGATGATGATCGCACCGGTGCCGAAGGCGACCCGCCCGATTGTCGCATTCGTGGTCGCGTCGCCGAACATGAATGTCCCGCTGAAATGCCGCTCGCCCGGCCCGAACGCAATCCAGCTGCTGATCGCGCCGAAGCAGACGAAGATGCATAGGCCGATCAGATATTGCATCGCGCGCAACCAAAGCGGCGCGCCAGCCGGCAGGTCGCCGCTGTCATTGGCGTGACCGAGCAACTGGATGATGATGGCGAGGCCGGCGAGAAAGAATGCCAAGCCAACGCACAGTACCAGCAACAGCGGGCCATGCAGGTTGGAGGGTCCGCCGGGGATCGGTAGCAGGCCGGCGCCGACCGCAAAGAAATATGCGCCTGCGATCATCGCGACCGTGGCTGTGAAATACTTGCTGGCCGGCGTTGCTGGCGTTGGCTCGCCCATATTGCAATCTCGGGGCAACCTCGCATCTGCAGCGGGTTTACCGGGTCAGAATTGCGATTTGATTAAGCGGACCGCATAGGGTGGCTACAGGCCCGAAACGCGGCATGATAAAAGAACGGCATGGCCAAGAACCCGCCCGATATGCGCAGTGCCGCCGAGAAGGCCTTCAAGGCCGTGACCACGAAGCCTGCGGATCTGCCGCCGACGGCGCCTGCAATTCCCGGCGCCAAGGAAATGGTCTCGTTGCGTATCGACCGCGACGTGCTCGACTTTTTCCAGCAGGACGGCCCCGGCTGGCAGGACCGCATCAACGCGGCGCTGCGTAAGGCCGCGGGAAAGTGACGCGCCACGATGAAACACGTTGCCGTTCTGTCGATGGCAATGCTGGCGACCGTAACTTTTGCTGCCGATAAGAAAACGTATCGCTACACCTGCAAAGGCGGAGCGTTCACGGTCACTGCGGCCGTCGAGGCGTCCGGGCGCTGGAGCAAGGCCGAGCCCGTCGTTCTACAGATCGGCAGTGAGCCGCTGCAGACGCTCACCGCCGATCCCGATGCGCCCGACGCCGACAGTTTCAGTAACAAGGATTACGAATTCTACGCGCTGAAGGCCTTCATCACGCTGACCCGCAAGAGTCATGGCGTCGTCGTCAAAACCTACAACGCCTGCCGAGCCGAGTAGACTATTCCGGCATCGTTTGGCCTGAGCCGCCCGCCTCGGCGGGAAAATCCCTCAACTTGGGGAGCCCGTCCTTCATCGGCAGCACCGTTTCCGCGTAGTTCAGATGCACCGTCGGCTTGAATGTCAGCGTTGGGAAGCTGGCGGGGTAGACATGCGTCAGGCCAAGCCCAGGATGAGTGACCAGCACATGGCCGCCGCACTTCTTGCAGAAGTGCCGGTCGCTCATTTCGGTCTTCTTGAATCGGCCGACGAACTCCATTCCCTTCGTGATTTTCACGTCGTCCTGCTTCCATAGGACGTAGGCGCTGACGGGTGCGCCCGAATGAGATCGGCAGGAACTACAATGGCAGTAGCCCATCTCGAGAGGTGCGCTGCGGACCTCGACGGTCACCGCGCCGCAGAAACAGATCCCCGTATGCGATTGGTCCATGGCGCTCCCGTCAGACCGTTCGGTACCCGCCATCGGCCAGGATGATCGAGCCGGTCACAAAAACCGACAGGTCGGAGGCAAGGAAAATTGCCGGGCCCACGATGTCATCCGGCGTGCCCGGGCGGCCGAGCGGGGTGTGCTCGACAAAGATCTTCACACGCTCTGGATTTTCGGCGCGCATCTTTGCATTGAACGGAGTCTCGATGAAACCGGGGCCGATGGCGTTGACGCGCACGCCGTCCTTGCCGAGCTCGGCCGCGAGCGCGCGAGTGAAGCCGAGCACGCCATGTTTCGACGCCGTATAGGCGGCCGATGACGGCGTGCGTACATGCATGAGCGACTGGATCGAGCCGATATTGATGATGCGGCCCTTGCTGGCGCGCAGCGGCGCGGTGAACGCCTGCGTCACGTTGAAGACGCCGTCGAGGTTGGTCGCGATCACTGCCTCCCAGTCGGCGGCCACGGTGTCCGCGTCGGCCGTGAAAGGATTGCGGCGGGTGATGCCCGCATTGTTCACGAGAATGGATACCTTGCCGAGCTGCTTGGCAACCTCCGCCGCCACCGTGCGGCAGGCCGCGCGGTCGCTGACGTCGAGGGTGAAGGCCTGTGCCTTGCTGCCGGCGTCGCGGATCGCCTTCGCAGTCTCGGCCGCCGGTTCGCCATTAATGTCGAGCGTGGCCACGGTCGCGCCCTCGCGCGCGTAGCCGAGGGCAATGGCGCGGCCGATGCCGGAGCCTGCGCCGGTAATGACCGCAATGTGGTTCTGGAGGAGCCCGGGCATGAGATGTCCTTTCCGCTGGCAATCATAGACGCCCGGCCAACGATCACAATGAACTGATGTCCTGTGCGCCAGAAATTTCTCTAAGGTGTCGGATTAGGAACACAGTCGTACGGAGCGTTTCGATGGAACGAAAGAAAGCATCTGACTTCCCGCAGGAGCTTTTGAACCTGTTCGACCTGTATGTGCACGGGGAAATTCCCCGGCGCGAATTTCTCGCTGGCGCGCAAAAGTTCGCCGTCGGCGGCGTGACAGCGGCGGCGCTCCTCGAGATGCTGCGGCCGAATTACGCGTGGGCGATCCAGGTCCCGGAAAATGACAGTCGCATCAAGGCTGACTCTGCGACCGTTCAATCGCCAAAGGGCAACGGAAGCATCCGCGGTTACATGGTGCGTCCGGCGAATGCCACCGGAAAGCTGCCGGTGGTACTGGTCATTCACGAGAATCGCGGCCTTAATCCTTACATCAAAGATGTCGCCCGCAGGCTGGCGATCGCGAACTTCATCGCATTCGCTCCCGACGGGCTTACGACCCTGGGTGGATATCCCGGAGATGAGGAGAAAGCTGCACAGCTTTTCAGCCAGCTCGATCGCGGCAAGGTAACGGAAGATTTTATCGCGGCGGCAGAATGGCTGAAATCCCGTCCGGATTCCACCGGCAAGGTCGGCGCGGTCGGCTTCTGCTTCGGTGGCGGCGTCGTCAATATTCTGGCCGTGCGGATGGGCGCTGATCTCACTGCGGGCGTGCCGTTCTACGGAAATCAGCCCAATGCCGCCGATGCGGCGAAGATCAAGACACCGCTGCTTGCGCATTACGGTGAGCTCGACACGCGGATCACGTCAGGCTGGCCGGCTTTCGACAAGGAACTCACCGCCGCGCATGTCGCGCATCAGGGTTATGTGTACGCCGGTGCGAATCACGGGTTCCACAACGACACGACGCCGCGTTACGACGAAGCTGCGGCCAAGCTTGCCTGGCAGCGCACGCTGGACTGGTTCGACAAATATTTGCGCTAGCCGTCATTCCGGAGCGGAGCCGGGAAACCTATATTCGTCCGAAAGGAGCCGATCGATGTGCCGTAACATCAAGACGTTGTTCAATTTCGAGCCGCCAGCGACCGAGGACGAGATCCACGCTTCTGCGCTTCAGTTCGTTCGCAAGCTCTCCGGATTCAACAAGCCGTCACAGCCGAACGCCGAGGCTTTTGAAAGGGCGGTATCCGAAGTTTCGCAGGCGGCCCGCACGCTGCTCGCTTCGCTGCACACGGCAGCTCCCGCGCGCGATCGCGCCGTTGAGGCGGAGAAGGCGAGGGCGCGCGCACGCGAGCGGTTTGCACCGGCGTCGTAGCGCGGCTGCAATCGCGGTTTAAGGTTCTCCGCTCACCCGCAGGATCTCGATCAGCTTGCGGTCACGCCAGCGCCGCAGTTCGTCCATGCTGCGGCCGGCGGCTTCCTCGCTCACGCCGTCGATGATTGCCTTTTGCGTCTTTGCGTCGAGCCTCGGCGTGCCGAGATCGTCCATCCAGCTCTGGTTCGCCGGCCCGAGATGATCCAGGTAATGCTTCATGCCGCCGTCGCCGCCGCCCATGTGGAAACACAGATGCGGTCCCATCAACGCCCAGCGCAGCCCCGGCCCATAGGCGATCGCGGCGTCCGCGTCGGCGACCGAGACGACGCCTTCGATGACGAGATGGATTGCCTCGCGCCACAGTGCCATCTGCAGCCGGTTGGCCACGTGGCCGCGCACTTCCTTTTTGATATGGATCGGGTGCTTGCCGATCTCGCGATAGAAAGTCATCGCCTTTCTCACCGCGTCCAACGACGTCTTCGCGCCGCCGACCACCTCCACCAGCGGAATGAGATGCGGAGGGTTGAACGGATGGCCGATCACGCAGCGCTCGAGATGTTTGCACTTCGCCGCCACGCGGCTGATGAGCAGGCCCGACGAGCTCGAGGCGATCACCGAGTCCGGCGGCGCGGCAGCGTCGATCGCGGCGAGCAGCTCGATCTTGACGTCCTCGCGCTCGGGCCCGCTCTCCTGCACGAAGGTCGCGCCTTCGGCAGCGGCCGCCGGATCCTTGAAGAACGAAAAGTGCTTGCGGTCGGCACCGGGTTGCACCGCGTTGAGCTTCTCCAATGTCGGCCAGGCATTGTCGATGAAGCGGCGCGCGAAATCCTCGCCGTTCGGTGCAGGATCATAGGCGGCAACCTCGAACCCGCGTGCCAGAAAATAGGCTGCCCAGCTTGCGCCGATGGTGCCGGCGCCGATGACGCTGATACGTTTTGTCATGATGAACTCGTTGCTTGAATGCGGCCTTCAGTCTATCAGGCAAGACGGCGGCAGCATCGGTCTTCCAACTCGCCGTCCGAAAGCAAAACCACCTCACCATCTAGGACGGTGAGGTGGGTTCTGCTACGGCGTCTTGATGACGATCAGAACGTGCACTTGGCCTTCGCACCTACGTCGGCCCTCGCCTTCACTGCGGCGTCGAAAGTCGCCACCGATTTTTTCGTCAGGACCGTGTAGTTCGACAAAATGGGCTTGAAGGGCCCAGCCATATCGACGACCTGGCAGATTTTCGTGTCATTGTACTGAATGACGCGGTAATCCGCGGCCTGTGCGGGAGTGAGAACGAGGAACGCCCCCACGGCGCCCAGCAACACAAGACTGAAACGCTTCATCGTAGTCTCCTTGAAATTTTGTTATGCCGCGTTACGGCGCAAAATCGTATGCCGCGGGGCAAGCGTCTTGCAAGCGTCTTGCGAACGTCATGAAGGACATGGCCTCGCAGTTTCCCGATAAATCAGCCCGCCGGGGCGGCTGTTTATGGAACGGTTAGATCGAGCAGCGGCCGTGACGCGCCAGCTGGCCCTTGGCGCGCACTGCGGCGCGGAAGCTCGGCAAGGGCGGGGTCAAGATCCTATAGTTGGAGGGGATCGGACGGCCGCCCCAGCCGAAATCATAGATCTGGCAGATCCTGGTGAAGTCCCACTGGATGACACGAAAGTCGGGCGCGCTTGCGCGGAGCTTGTGACAAAAAATGCCGTCGCGGCGGCAAGCAATTCAAGATGCCAATGCTTCATTCCTGCTCTCCCGTGCCGATTCAATCCGGCTGACGCCCCCGTGGGGCCGGATCGCCACCCTAACAGGCGGGCAGGTGAAATTGTTCCGGATGCCGTCAGGTCGATATCGAGAAGCATGTGAACAAGGTCATTCTATAACTTTGGCGTCATGTCTTGAGCGATCGCCAGCCCCGCGCGGCGTGTTCCAGGACCGCACGCACGGCCGTCTCGATCGCGCTGGCGACTGTTTGAACACTTCGTGTCACCGTGTCGGCGGTTTCGTTTGCCATTAGTAACGCCTCGTTGGCGACAATGCTGACATTGTCTGTGACGAGGCGCCCCGCACCGGTCGCCGCACCACGTAGGGTGGACTTCGCCGTGTCGATTCGCTCGAGCCGGGCCTGCGCGGCGAGGGCCCGTTGGTGCGCGGCTTCCGCCTTGCGGAGCAGGCGCTGGTGTTCTGCGCGCTTGAGCTTCACATGCTGGACGACATAGGTCACGGCCGCGAAGCCTGCGAGCAGCGCGGCAAAGCTTGCCGACACATAGAACTGCATGTCGATCAGCAGCGCCGCGCCGAAACACAAAGCGAGCACGCCAATCAGCGCGAAGAGTTTCTTGCCGCGGCGAGTGATCGCATAGGCGGCGAATTGCCGGACGAAAGCAGCCCACATGGTCGATTCTCCGTGATATCCCCCGCCGCTCCACTGTGTCGGCGGCCTTATGGCCGGGCGGATTGCCGCGTCAGCACGGCCGTCTTGGCAAATAGGAACGATTTGAGCGGATCGCAATCGGCGGAGAGGTAATCCTCTGACGTCGGTGTTCGTTAAGGAAGCCTTGGTGGCCACCGCGTTCTCCCCATTATTGCAAAGGCACAAGGCAAGCGTCATTATTACACAACGGCGTACGCGACGAGCGCCGCAACCGGATCGATTCGCGAAAGGGTGGCTCCCATGCGCGCGATGACGATCGCTATCCCAGCTTCGATTTTGCTGAACATTGCCGCTGCGGCACAGGACCAGGGCCGGCCGTCTCCGAATCGGACGATGCCCCCGCCAGGATCGGCAGGCACGGCGTCCCCGCAGGCGCCAGTCGGTCATCGACAACCGACGGAACGTTCGCTGCCGCCCTCTGTGCGCAAGGAAGAGGACGCGAAACGGCAGGCCGATCCGTTGGGGCCTATTCCAAAAATTTGCACCAACTGTTGAGTTGATGCGGACGGTGCTTTACGAAGGAACTACAACGCCTTATTGCTCTCCTTCACCGCCGTCTGATCGACATACACCTCGCTGCCCATTTGCCGGAATTTCTCCGACATCTGCGCCATGCCCTGTTCTTTGTCGTTCAAAGTAGCGGCGTAGTCGCGCACGTCCTGCGTGATCTTCATCGAGCAGAACTTTGGGCCACACATCGAGCAGAAATGCGCAACCTTGTGCGCTTCCTTCGGCAGCGTCTCGTCGTGATATTCGCGTGCGGTGTCGGGATCGAGCCCGAGATTGAACTGATCCTGCCAGCGGAAGTCGAAGCGGGCGCGTGATAGCGCGTCGTCGCGTAACTGAGCCGCCGGATGGCCCTTGGCAAGGTCGGCCGCGTGCGCCGCGATCTTGTAGGTGATCACGCCTTCCTTCACGTCGTCGCGATCGGGCAGGCCGAGATGCTCCTTCGGCGTGACGTAGCAGAGCATGGCGCAGCCGAACCAGCCAATCATGGCGGCGCCAATGCCGCTGGTGATGTGGTCGTAGCCGGGTGCGATGTCGGTGGTCAGCGGTCCGAGCGTATAGAACGGCGCCTCGCCGCACTCCTTGAGCTGCTTGTCCATGTTGATCTTGATCTTGTGCATCGGCACATGGCCGGGGCCTTCGATCATCACCTGGCAGCCTTTCTTCCAGGCGATCTGCGTCAGCTCGCCCAGCGTTTCGAGCTCGGCGAACTGCGCGCGGTCATTGGCATCGGCGATCGAGCCGGGCCGCAAGCCGTCGCCGAGCGAGAACGACACGTCGTATCTGCGCATGATGTCGCAGATCTCGTCGAAGCGCTCGTAGAGGAAGCTCTCCTTGTGTCGCGACAGGCACCACTTCGCCATGATCGAGCCACCGCGCGAAACGATGCCGGTGACGCGATCGGCGGTGAGCGGTACGTAGGCCAGCCGCACGCCGGCGTGGATGGTGAAATAGTCCACGCCCTGCTCGCACTGCTCGATCAGCGTGTCCTTGTAGACCTCCCAGTCGAGCTTGACCGGGTCGCCATTCACCTTCTCCAGCGCCTGGTAGATCGGCACAGTTCCGATCGGCACCGGCGAATTGCGCAGGATCCATTCGCGCGTGTTGTGGATATTGCGGCCGGTGGAGAGGTCCATCACGGTGTCGGCGCCCCAGCGGATCGCCCACACCATTTTCTCGACCTCTTCCTCGACAGAAGAGGTGACGGCCGAGTTGCCGATATTGGCGTTGATCTTCACCAGGAAGTTGCGGCCGATGATCATCGGCTCGAGCTCGGCGTGGTTGATGTTGGATGGGATGATGGCGCGGCCGCGCGCGATCTCGCTGCGCACGAATTCCGGGGTGATGAACGCGGGCACCGCGCCGCCAAACTGCTCGCCGTCGGCGAGCGCGGCCCGCGCGCGGTCGAGCTGTTTCTTGCGGCCGAGATTTTCACGCTCGGCGACGTAGATCATTTCCCTGGTGATGATGCCGGCCTTGGCGAATTCATATTGCGTGACCGGCTTTCCATCCAATGCCCGCCAGGGCTTCGGCGTATTGGGGAAATTGCGCGCCAGGTGCTTGCCGGTGACGTTGCCGTTGTCGACCGGCTGGATCGGCCGGCCTTCATATTCCTCGATCCCGCCGCGCTCCTTCACCCAGGCGATGCGGTTGCGCGCAAGTCCCTTCTCCACGTCGATCGTCACGTTCGGATCGGTGTAGGGGCCCGTGGTGTCATAGACCGGCAGCGGCGGCTCGCCGGACGACGCGTCGAGCGCAATCTCGCGGATCGGCACGCGCAGCTCGGGCGCGGCCTCGGGCCGAGAATAGACCTTGCGCGAGGCGGGAAGCGAACCCGTCGTGACTTTCGGGATGACGAGATCGGCGCCGGTGACGGGCTTGTTCATGACATTACACTCCTGGACGGAATCCGAAATAACAGAGCACGGCGCCGATCACGAGCCAGATCGCAGCCGCGGCGGTTGTGTATTCCTTACGCACGATCGCCTTCTTGCCGATCTTGATGGTGCGGTCCGGCGCGAAGATGCGCAGGGCGCCGCTAATCACGGCAATCCAGCCGAGCAGCGTGATGATCAGCGGCCAGTTCAGCACCCAGACGTTGTGACTGAGTACGACCGCGAGCCCGGCCGGCATCAGAATCATGCCGGAGAAGAAGATGAGTGCCGGGCTGCGCAGGAATTCCTGTGCCATCTTGCGGAAGGCAAGCTCGTTGACGAGCAGGCTCACGCCCGCCAGCGCCATCACTGGCCCGATCAGTCTCGCGAGAAAAATGGATGTCTGCATGGTTGCCCCTATGCCATGTAGCCTTTGAACGTAATGAAGCCGCCGAGCGTGAGCAGAACGATGCCCGCGCCGACGAAAAATCCGCCGTTCGCGACGATTGCGCTGCCGACAAAGCTGGAAAACTGCGGCGCGATGATCCGGAACGCCCCGACACAAGTCAGGAACCAGCCCACGGCGGTGACGGCACTGCGCCAGTCCGGTGTCCACACGTTGTGAACATTGAGAATGTAAAGGCCGGCAACCAGTCCGAGAATTCCTGAAAAATAGATGAAGGGGAGACCGCCAAGGAACTGCGCAGCCATCTCGCGATAAGCCGGCTGGTTCACCAGCATGCCGATGCCGATCGCAGAAAGCACCGGGCCGATAAGCCTCGCGATGATCAGCGATTTCTGCATCGAATGTCCTGTCCCTTCGCCGGCATGACCCGGATCAGGTTCAAAGGGTTTTTCTCAGCCCCCAAACGGGGACACCCCTAGGAACAGGGTTTAATGTATGCGCGAGGGCAGGGCTGTCAATGCACCGTGTGGGATTCAGCCCTGCGCCGGCGTGAAGATCACACGCACGAAATCGCGGAACAACAGCACCTGCCGCGGCAGGATGGCCGTGTCCTGCAGCACGCGCCCGAGAATGAGCCCGCCTTCGACCAGCGTGTAGGCTGTGTCCGCGAACGCATCGAGGTCGACCGGCTGAACTGGCGGATAGCGCTCGGCGATCAGACGCAAACGCTCGCCGAAGCGATTGCGCCAGGCCAGCATGCCGTCGGCGTTGAGCTTGCGTAGCTCATCGTTGAATAACTGATCTTGGTAGGCGAACGAGGCGGCAAGGCAGCCCGGATGCGCCTGCGGCAGGTCGGCGAGCATTTCGGCAAAGAGCTTGAGCCCGACGAGAAATCCCTGCAGCGGATCTTCGTTGAGCTCGTCGCCGCGGCGGAAGATGTTTTCCAGCACCTCGCGGTCCTGCGCGAGGTAGCGCAGCAGCAGGCCCTTGGCGAGTTCACCCTTGTCCTTGAAATGGTAGAAAAAGCCGCTTTTCGAAATGCCGGCTGCCGCAATCAGCTCGTCGATCGAGGTGGCGGCGAATCCCTTGGCGAGCACCGCGCTTTCAGCAAGCTCAAGGAGCCGTTCGCGGGTGTCGCCGGTCTTGCGGGGGACATTGTCGAGCATGGGCGACTGTACCATGAGTACAGTTTGCCCCTTCGCACCGTGCGAAAACGCCGCGCCCTTGGGGCTATCTCGTTCGAAAACCACACAAAAAATATTGCGCGCGCTGGACCATAAGTCGGCTTACCCGAGTGCCACGTGCGCGGTAGATGTCCGCGCTCGAAAGCAAAGCCGAGGACATCCGCGATGCCAAAGTACCGTGATCAGTTGCCGCAACTGTCGGGCCGCCTGTTTCTCACCGACGGCGGGCTCGAGACCACGCTGATCTTTCATGAGGGTGTCGAGCTGCAGCACTTCGCCAGTTTCGATCTTCTGAAAACAGCGGCCGGTGCCGCGCGCATCCGCGACTACTACGAACGCTACATCGCAATCGCAAAACATAACGGCGCTGGCTTCGTGCTGGAGGGCGCGACATGGCGTGCCAATCCGGACTGGGCTGAGAAGCTTGGCTATTCGCGCGCCGAGCTCGCAGTCGCGAACCGCGCGGCGGTGGACCTCATGGTTGAGCTGCGCGATGCACACGAGAGCGAGCGGATGCCGATCGTTATTTCCGCCAATATCGGTCCGCGCGGCGACGGCTACAAAATCGACAAGGCAATGACTGCCGCCGAGGCTGAGGATTACCACGGCTGGCAGGTTAGCGTCTTCCGCGACACCGAGGCCGATCTCGTCAGCGCCTTCACCATCAACTACGCCGAAGAGGGAATCGGCGTGGTGCGGGCCTGCCGCAAGGCTGGCATTCCCTCGGTGATATCGTTCACGGTNGAGACCGATGGCAGCCTGGCCAGCGGGCAGACGATCCGCGATGCGATCGAGCAGACCGACCGCGAGACCGGCAACGCGCCGGTTTATTACATGCTCAACTGCGCGCATCCGACGCATTTCGCCGATGCCTTGCGCAAGGGCGAAGCGTGGACCGCGCGCCTGCGCGGCCTGCGGGCGAACGCATCGATGCGTAGCCACGCTGAGCTCGACGCGGCTGCCGATCTCGACATCGGCGATCCGGCCGATCTCGGCCGCCGCTATAACGCGCTGCGCCGTCAATTCGGGCACTTCTGCGTGCTGGGCGGCTGCTGCGGCACCGATCACCGCCACGTCGAGCAGATCTCGCTTGCCTGCATGCCGGTCGCGGCCTGATAGCGCGCAGTCAGAAATAAAGATTCTTACGTTTTTGGCAATTGCGTCACGGCAACCTTCACGGTGCCTTTGGCTTCCGCGGTCACACGTAGCGTCCTTGCGTCGAATTCAATGCCGATAAGGCGCAGGTCCTGAACGGAGGTGTCGACCCGCACGCCGTCGCCGACCTGCTGGAAGTCCTTGAGCGCGGCAGCGATCTTCGTTCTCGCGTCGTTGGCGAAAGGCTTGAGGTCAATCACCGCTTTTTCGGCCAGCGCCTTCTGCACATAGGGCATGGCCGCGCGAGCAGCGGTGCCGAGCAGGCCGAATGCCGCCTCCGACTCGACTGCGAGCGAAATATCGGTGAGGCGGAGAACCTGTTTTTCCTGGTCGAGCGCGGGCTTGCCCCAGACATGCACCGTCGCCTCCGTGCCGAAGCCGAACCAGCTCTTCTTCTCTCGCGCCTTCACGCGCAGCGCGATCAGCAGGCGTTCGCCGGACGCGGACAGGTTGGCGTGCAGCACCTCGACGTCGACCGGCCCGCTGCCGTCCTCCGGGAAATGGCGGCCCTTGAGCTGCGGCTCGAGCAGCTTGTTGAGCTCGGTAAAAGGCATGTCAATCGGTACGCCGACGGCCAGCACGCCGTCCTGCATCGGGGGTACCAGCTCAAGCTGCGCGGGGAACGGGCAGGTGGGCTTGGTCTCGTTCGGCAGGATGCGCGTTTCTGCCTGCACGCCGATTGTGATCGTGACGTTGCGTGCGTCGACCTGCGGCTGCGCCGCGGCGGCGCGTACCGGCCGCATTTCCAGCCAGAGCGGCGGCAACCCGGTCTTGCCGCCGCCGAGCGGAATTGACCGGCACATTTTAACCCATTGCTCGCGGGCGGCGCGTTCGATCGCCGGATCGTTGCGCAGGCGCGACTGCAACGCGGTGATCTGGTTGTTGACGACCGGATCAAGCACCGACTTGATCTCGTTCCCGAGATTGACCTTGATGCCTGCCACGTTCGTGCTCGTGTCGCCGAAATCGAGCCGGCCGGCGAGGTTCGGCTCGATACGCCACGTGGACGTCAGCTGTGGCCGCGACGTTACGATCACATTGCCGCGAAAATCGGTGCGCTGGTCGAGCGTCTTCTGGGCGAGGTTGTCGATCTGCTTGCCGACATCGCCACCGCCGATCAGGCCACCGATGGCGCCTCCGATGCCGCCGACAACCTTGCCGGCGGCGTTGCCGATCTGGCCGGTGATGCGGATGCTGCCATTGAGCGGCGTCATGATGGTCAGCGTGTTCGACTGGCCGGTGGCGTAGATCGTGCCGCGCGAGACCGTCAGCCCGATCTCGGCCTGGCCCAGCAGTTGCGTCACCGGATTGTCGTTCTTGCCGGCGAACTCACGCGGCGTCGCCGTATCGAGCGTGTGGCCGATCGCAGCGAGCGAGACAGTGACAGGCGCGATGACGTGGGAGGCCCGCGTGACCGGTTGCAATGGCGGCGGAGGCTTCATGATGGCGAGCGCGTCCGGCAAGCCACTGTCGGGAGGCGGCAGGAGACGGTTGATCGCCCACAAACTTGCAGCGAAAAAAAGGCCCGCGACGCAGACTGCGGCGAGACTCCAGCGAAAATAGCGCGAGCGCCCGAACAGCCGGATCGGCGCGGTCACGTAATAGATGAATGTGTCGAGCCCTCGGCTCATTCACACGTCCCGCCCGATTCGCCGCCGCGCGAATCCTAGGCCGACGGTCGGCGCTTCGCCAGCGCCGAAATGTCGCGGACAATCTATTTGACCGATAAGTTCAGTGCCTTGACCATATCGGCCCACTTGCCGACTTCGGCCTTGAACAGGGTATCGGCCTGCGCGGGCGATCCTTCAATGGTGTCGAAGCCGATATCCGAAAGTTTCTTGCGGACATCCGGATTCTTGATGGTGTCGTTGATCGCGGCATTGAGCGTCGCAATGACCTGCGGATCGGTTTTGGCCGGTGCGAAGACGCCGACCCAGGACGCGGCAAAGAAGCTGGGAAAGCCGGACTCGGCGAATGTCGGGACATCAGGCGTCACCGAGGCGCGTTTCTCGCTCGCGATGCCGAGGCCCTTGAGCTTGCCGCTGGCGATCTGCGCGGCGGCGCCGCCGCCGAGCGTCGTTGCAAGCAGGTCGATCTGGTTTCCGAGCGTTGCGTTGATCGCCGGGGCGCCGCCCTGGAACGGCACGTGCGTTGCGTCGATCTTCGCGATTTTCTTGAAAAAGTATTCGGCCTCGATGTGCGACCCGCTGCCGACGCCGGCCGAGCCGAAATTGATGGTCTTGCCTTGCGCCGCTTTGACGAATTCCGCGAGATTCTTGGCGGGATTGCTTGGGCTTGTCACCAGCGCTTCGGGACTTGATGCGACGATCGCGACGGTTTTGAAATCCGCCGCCGAGAACGGCTTGGTTTCCCGCAAGGTCTCATTGATGGCAAGCGCAGTCGTCGTTACGAGCAGCGTGTATCCGTCGGCGGGCGCATGGGCGACGACTCCCGCGGCGATGTTGCCGCCGGCGCCGCCACGGTTCTCGACCACGACGTTCTGATGCAGGCGCTCGCTCAAGCCTTGTCCGACCATGCGCGCCAGCGTGTCGGCGACACCGCCCGCCGCAAAGGCAACGATGAGGGTGATTTTGTTCGACGGGTAGGTTTGAGCGTTGGCGCGCCCTGCGGTCAGGACGAGCAATGACAGGACCAGCAATAGCGATGTGTGCCGAAATAGACGCGAACGCGCCATGACCATCCCCCAAGGCTCGCAGGTGTTTTTGTTTTGCTACAAGCACGCGGATTATTTCATCGTAACGGCGGGGTGACAAGGAAGGCTAAGCCATCGCCTTATCACCCGGTCATTGCCGGGCTTGACCCGGCAATCCATGATGACTCCACGTAGTGAGCGCGCCGGGGCTTCTTTGCGTCAATGTGCCCCCATGCGATGCAATTTGAGAACGGTATAGACGGTGTCGCTCGCCGGCGTCGGAATGTGGAGTTCCTTGCCGAGCGCGCGCACCTTGCCCGCAAGCCAGTCGAGCTCGAGGCGATTGCCGCGCTCGAGATCGTGCGCCATCGATGCCTTCATGCCGGGCTCTACCTTGTTCGCGAGGAAGTCCATACGATCGTCGAGATAGGCGGGATCAAGCGCAACACCCTTGGCCTTGCCGACGGAAAAAGCCTCTTCCATCAGCGCACGGAAGAATCCGCGCAACTCGGGATCGGCGGCGATCGGTCCGATCGACGACCGCAACGTTGCGGTCGATCCGGCCATTGCTGTCAGGAAGATGAATTTTTGCCAAAGCTCACGTTGAATGTCGGCCGACAGAGCGATGTCGAGCTTCGCCGCCTTGCCGGCTTCCACAAACGCATTGAGCGTGGCGTCGGGCTTCTTGTCGGCACGACCGAAACGCATCATCGCGAAGGCGCTGGTGTGCTTGATCACGCCCGGTGACGCGATCACCGTCGCGATATAGGCGGCGCCGCCGATGACGCGATCGGGGCCGAGCACGGCGGCCAATCGCTCGACGCTGTCGACGCCATTCTGGAACGTGATCAGTCGGCTGTCGGGCCCCAGCAATGGACGGGCGGCCGCGGCTGCAGTTTCCGTGTCCCATAGCTTGACCGCGAACAAGACAATGTCGACGGGGCCCACCTTGTCGGGGTCGTCGGTGACGTTTGGCTTCGGCAAATGAAGGTCGCCATGCACGCTCTCGATCTTGAGACCGTTTTTGGCGATCGCGTCGCGATGGGCGCCGCGCGCAATGAAAAAGACATCGTGGCCGGCCGCGGCAAGCCGCGCACCGAAATAACCACCGACCGCGCCAGCGGCCATCGCTGCAATACGCATGTGCTCGTCCCTGATTGGAGCCGGAAGGTTTACCCGGCTCTGTCGGCGGTACACAAGCGCGCAAAAAATTGGCCCGGCGCTTAGGCCGGGCCAGTGCGGGGAGAATAGAAGAATTGCCTAGTAAACGCCGGTGCGGCGGATCCGGTCCCATGTCGCCCGCGCAGGGCTGGCCGGCTGTGACGCATAGGACTGCATCGCCGACACCTGATGCGCACGTGCCGCGACCGACGTCTGCGGCAGCACGATGACCTTCGCGCCGACCTGTACACGGTTGTAGAGATCGATCACGTTTTCATTGGTGAGGCGGATGCAGCCGCTCGAGACCTGCCTGCCGATGGTGCTCGGCGCATTGGTACCGTGAATACGATATTGCGTTCCGGCGATGTACATCGCGCGCGCGCCGAGCGGATTACCCGGGCCGCCGGCGGTCATGCGCGGCAGATAAGGCTGGCGCGCAAGCATTTCAGCCGGCGGATACCAATCCGGCCATTCGGCCTTGCGCTCAACCGACTTCACTCCGGACCAGGTGAAACCCTCGCGACCGACGCCAATGCCGTAGCGGATCGCTTTTCCGCCACCGAGCACATAATAGAGATACGTGTGCGGCGTATCGATGATGACGGTGCCGGGCGCTTCGCGGCCGCTGTAGCTGACGACCTGGCGCTGCAGCCGCGGATCAAGCGGCGCGTCATCACTCTCGTCAGCCGGGGCGGGCTGTTCGACTTGCGGCGCGATCTGGGTTGGAGCCGGTGGAGTGAGGAAGGCGAAGAGCGGTTCGGCGGTCGCAACGTTGCACGTCAACGCGGCAGCGGCTGCCATCGCGGCAAACGCAACTGACTTGGACATGACACCCTCGTCGGTACACCCTCCCGTCTCAGTCAGGAGAATGACTGAACAGGTTGAAAGGTTCCCTGAAGGTGAAGCGGTAAAAACGCTTAAGGCTTGGAAACGATTTGGGGAAAATTGGATTTGGGAATTCTTAGTCTTTCTGCCTGTGCCAGCCCACCACCGCATCCGGGACGCTATCGGTCGAGGCAAAATACGGCTTGATATCGAGCAGCGGTGTGCCGTCCAGGCAATCGAGGCCGATCACCGAAAGCCGGTTGCTATCGACTCGTAGAAGCTTGACTACGCTCATCGCGACCGGGTTCGGCCGGGACGGCGAGCGGAGCGCAAATGTGCCGTGCTGAACGCCATAATGGCCGGGCACCTGCAGGACTAGGTTTCGCGGCGACTTGTCCATCCAGTAGAGGAGCACGAGATGGGTGCAGGTCTCGACGTCCTTGAGGCCCTCATGCCATCGCGGATCGAGCTCGACCACGCAGACGGCTTCGGATTCCCGGGCGTTCTTCGGGCAGTCCTTGCGCTCCTTCCACGGGGTGTGGATGCGCCCGATGAAATAGAGGCCAGCGTCCGGCGTGGAAGGCAAGTCGACCGCCTTTTCGCCGTCGCGGATCCCGAAGTCCTTGCTGGTCATTCGTCCTCCTTCGGCGGGGTCCGCCGTGCAGCGCTTATAAACCAAGCTGCCAAGGCCCACTCCAATGGCCTTGCCTGATGCTCTTTAAACGTATAAAGATATCCTTATATGGTGGGAACCAGCCCATAGGCAACGCATGAGCGGCAGCGGCAAGCTCGGTTTCGATGCTCTCAATACTGCGCTCAAGGCGGCCGGCGAGGAGACTCGGCTACGCGTATTGGCCCTGTTGGCCGAGGCCGAGCTGACCGTTTCCGATCTCACCGACATTTTGCGCCAGTCGCAGCCGCGCATCTCACGCCACCTCAAGCTCCTGGTCGAAGCAGGGCTGGTCGAGCGCTTCCGGGAGGGGACCTGGGCATTCTTCCGGCTTGCCGAACACGGTGGAGGCGCGGACGTCGCTCGCGCGCTCATCGAGCGCCTCAATCCCGGCGACCAGACCATCGCGCGTGACCGCGAACGGCTGTCTTCGGTGCGGCAGACGCGTGCTGCGGCGGCGCAGGCTTATTTCCGTGCTCACGCCGCCGAATGGGATCGCATCCGCAAGCTCCACGTCGCCGACGAGGCGGTGGAAGACGCAATCCGTACGGCGCTGTCCGACAAGCCATTCCGCTCGCTGCTCGATCTCGGTACCGGCACCGGCCGCATGCTCGAAATGTTCGGCCCGGACATTGAACGCGGACTCGGGCTCGATCTCTCGCTCGACATGCTGCTGCTTGCGCGCGACCGTCTCGAGCGGGCGGGGCTAAGAAATTGCAGCGTCCGGCAGGGCGACATCTACGACCTGCCGCTCGCCGACGATTCCTTCGATGTCGTCATCCTTCATCAGGTTCTGCACTTCCTTGACGACGGCGCGCGCGCGATCCGTGAGGCGGCGCGCGTGCTGCGTCCGGGCGGACGCCTGCTGGTCGTCGACTTCGCGCCGCACGAGCAGGAATTCCTGCGCGAGCAATTCGCGCACCGGCGCCTCGGCTTCGCGCCCGACACGGTGACGCAGTGGATCACGGCGTCCGGCCTCGATCCTGTGATGCACAAGTCGCTCGCGCCCGAGCCCGGCTCCGAAGGCAAAATTGCCGTTTCGCTCTGGCTCGCGCGCGACACGCGCGCATTGATGGCGACGCCGCTGCGGCGCGAGGTGGCGTGATGAACAGCCCGGTGCGTTTGAGTCGGTTCACGCGCGGCGACAAACGCCGCATCGGTGTGTCATTCGAGTTCTTTCCCCCGAACACCGAAGAGATGGACAAGATCCTGTGGGAGTCGATCGAGCGCCTCGCGCCGCTCACCCCCGATTTCGTGTCGGTGACCTACGGCGCCGGTGGTACAACGCGCGAGCGCACGCATGCGACCGTCAAGCGCATTCTGGCAGAGACGCCACTGACGCCTGCTGCGCACCTCACTTGTGTTGCCGCGACTTGCGACGACATCAACGCAATCGTGCGAAACTATCACGCGGCTGGCGTGCGCCACCTCGTCGCTCTGCGCGGCGACCCAGTGGGCGGCGCCGGCGAGCGCTACGCCCCGCATCCAGGCGGCTACCAGAATGCCGCCGATCTCGTGGGTGGGATCAAGCGCATCGCGCCCGATTTCGAGATTTCGGTCTCGGCCTATCCGGAAAAGCATCCGGACAGCCCGACGGTCGAGGCCGATATCGACATGCTCAAGGCCAAGGTCGATGCCGGCGCGACGCGCGCCATTACCCAGTTCTTCTTCGAGAACGATCTTTATTTTCGTTATCTCGACCGCGTCCGGGCGCGCGGTATCGATATCCCGATCGTGCCGGGCATCCTGCCGGTGCAGAATTTCAAGGCGACAACCGGCTTTGCCAAGCGCTGCGGCGCTTCGGTTCCAGCGTGGATCGCCGAACGGTTCCAGGGACTCGACAATGATGCGGCGACACGCAAGCTAATCGCCGCGGCGGTTGCTGCCGAGCAGGTTTTCGACCTCGTCGACCGCGGCGTCACCACATTCCATTTCTACACGATGAATCGCGCCGATCTCGTGTTCGCGATCTGCCATCTGCTGGGCCTGCGGCCCGCGGTGCAAACCGTCAGCTGATCCGGAGTCATTATTGTGAGTGCGTCCCCCACCGGCACCCGAGCTGCATTTCTGAATCTGCTGCGCCAGCGCATTCTCGTGCTCGACGGCGCCATGGGCACAATGATCCAGGGGCTCAAGCTCAACGAGGAAGGCTATCGCGGCGCGCGCTTCGACGCCTGGAACCGCGAGGTGCGCGGCAACAACGACCTGCTCAATCTCAGCCGGCCCGATGCTGTGCGCGACATTCACCTCGCGTATTTCCGGGCGGGCGCAGACATCGTTTCGACCAACACTTTCTCCTCCACCGCGATCGCGCAGGCCGACTACGGCATGGAGGGTATTGCCTACGAGCTCAATCAGGCGGGCGCCACGCTCGCGCGCGAGGCCGCCACACGGGCCGAGGGAGAAGACGGCCGCCGCCGGTTTGTGGCCGGAGCGCTTGGGCCGACAAACCGCACGGCATCGATCTCGCCGGACGTGGCCAACCCCGGCTTCCGCGCCATTACTTTCGATCAATTGCGCGCCGCCTATGGCGAGCAGGTGCGCGGGCTCATCGACGGCGGTGCCGATCTGCTGCTGATCGAGACCATTTTCGACACCCTCAACGCCAAGGCCGCCATCTTCGCGATCGCCGAGATCTGCGAAGAACGCGGCGTCGACGTGCCGGTGATGATCTCAGGGACCATCACGGATCGCTCCGGGCGTTTATTGTCGGGTCAGACGCCGGGCGCGTTTTGGAATTCCGTCAAGCACGCAAGTCCGGTGACCATCGGCCTCAACTGCGCGCTGGGTGCGCGCGAGATGCGCGCACACATCGATGAGCTCGGCCGGCTGGCCGATACTTTCGTGTGTGCTTATCCGAACGCCGGGCTTCCGAACGAATTCGGCTATTACGACGAAAGCCCGGAATACATGGCCGAACTGCTCGGCGAGTTCGCAGAAGCCGGGCTGGTGAACATCGTCGGCGGCTGCTGCGGCACCACGCCAGACCATATCTCCGCCATCGCAAAGGCCATCGCCGGCAAAAAACCGCGCGCCATTCCCGAGGTGCCGCGGCAACTGCGGCTGTCGGGGCTTGAGTCCTTCGCGCTTACCCCGGAAATCCCATTCGTGAATGTCGGCGAGCGCACCAACGTCACCGGATCGGCCAAGTTCCGCAAGCTGGTTACGGCCGGCGACTACGCCACGGCGCTCTCGATCGCGCGCGAGCAGGTGGAAAACGGCGCGCAGGTGATCGACGTCAACATGGACGAGGGCCTGCTCGATTCCGAGCAGGCGATGACCACATTCCTCAATCTTATCGCGGCCGAACCCGACATCGCGCGCGTGCCGGTCATGGTCGATTCATCGAAGTTCTCGGTGATCGAGGCGGGTCTGAAATGCCTGCAGGGAAAATCGGTGGTGAATTCGATCTCGCTGAAGGAAGGTGAGCAGGCCTTTATCGATCACGCCCGCACCGTGCGCCGCTATGGTGCAGCGGTCGTCGTGATGGCTTTCGACGAGAAAGGCCAGGCTGACACGCTCGAGCGCAAGACCGCGATCTGCAAGCGCGCCTACGAAATTCTGGTCAACAAGGCCGGGTTCCCGCCTGAAGACATCGTTTTTGATCCGAATATCTTCGCGGTCGCCACCGGCATGGATGAGCACAATGGCTATGGTGTCGCTTTCGTCGAGGCGGCGCGATGGATTCGGAAAAATCTTCCGCACGCACATGTATCTGGCGGCGTGTCAAACCTGTCGTTTTCGTTCCGCGGCAATGAGCGTGTACGGCAAGCCATGCACTCGGTGTTTCTGTTTCACGCCATCAAGGCCGGCATGGATATGGGCATCGTCAATGCCGGCCAGATCGCGGTCTATGACGATCTCGATCCAGAATTACGCGAGGCCTGCGAGGACGTCGTGCTCAATCGCCGTCCGGACGCAGCCGAGCGATTGCTGGACCTGGCCAAGAAATTCCACGGCGCAGGACAGGAAGCCAGGGAGATCGATCTCGCCTGGCGTGAGCAGCCGGTCGGGAAACGGCTGGCGCACGCGCTGGTGCACGGCATCACTGATTTTATCGACGCCGACGTGGAGGAGGCGCGGCTGGCTGCGAAGCGCCCACTCGAGGTGATCGAGGGCCCGCTGATGGAGGGCATGAACATCGTCGGCGACCTGTTCGGGTCAGGAAAGATGTTTTTGCCGCAGGTGGTGAAGTCCGCGCGTGTGATGAAGCAGGCGGTCGCCTATCTGATGCCCTTCATGGAGCAGGACAAAGACGGACGGCAGCACGGCGGTTCGAACGGCAAGATCATAATGGCAACCGTAAAGGGCGATGTACACGACATCGGCAAGAACATCGTCGGCGTCGTGCTCCAGTGCAATAATTATGAGGTGGTCGACCTCGGCGTGATGGTGCCGGCGGCCAAGATCCTCGAAACGGCGCGCGCGGAAAGGGCCGACATCATTGGACTTTCCGGGCTGATCACGCCCTCGCTCGACGAGATGTGCCACGTGGCCGCGGAGATGGAGCGGCAGGGCTTCGAATTGCCGCTGATGATTGGAGGTGCCACCACCAGCCGCGTACACACGGCGGTGAAAATCCACCCTAATTACAAGCGCGGGCAGACGGTCTATGTGAACGATGCGAGCCGCGCGGTCGGCGTGGCGCAGACGCTGATGTCGGTCGATGCCCGCGCCGGCTATGTGGCCGAGTTGCGCGGCGAATATGCCCGAATCGCGGCGGCGCATGCGCGTGCGCAGGAGGATAAGGCGCGGCTGCCGCTTGCAACGGCGCGCGCCAATGCGCTGAAGCTCGACTGGTCGGGCCCCTATCAACCGCCGGAGCCGAAATTTATCGGAACGGAAGTGCTCAACAACTATCCGATCAAGGAACTGATCGACTATATCGACTGGACGCCGTTTTTCTCGACCTGGGAACTGTCGGGGAAATTCCCGGCCATTCTCGACGATGTCAAGTTCGGCCAGGCAGCGCGTTCGCTGTACGAGGATGCGCGCGCCATGCTCGACAAGATCGTGGACGAGCACTGGTTCAGGGCAAACGCAGTGCTCGGCTTCTGGCCGGCGAACGCAAAAGGCGACGATATTCTTGTTTATGGCGACGAGGCGCGCAATGAGCCGATCGCCGTGCTGCATTCGCTGCGCCAGCAACTTTCGAAACGCGAAGGACGCGCCAATGGGGCACTGAGCGATTTTATCGCGCCGCGCGAGAGCGGAATTGGCGACTATATCGGCGGCTTCACCGTCACCGCCGGCATCGGCGAGGATGAAGTCGCCGAGCGATTCAAGCGCGCCAATGACGACTATTCGGCAATTATGGTGAAGGCGCTGGCGGATCGGTTGGCGGAGGCATTTGCTGAGCGGCTGCACCAGCGTGTGCGTAGGGAATTCTGGGGCTATGCGGCCGATGAAACGCTCAGCAATCAGCAGTTAATCGCCGAGAAATATCGCGGCATCCGTCCGGCACCCGGCTATCCAGCGCAGCCCGATCACACTGAGAAGGGCACGCTGTTCAATCTGCTTAAGAGCGAGCGCATCGGCGTCAAGCTGACCGAAAGTTTCGCCATGTGGCCGGGCGCGGCCGTGTGCGGGCTTTATTTCAGCCATCCACAAAGCGCCTATTTCGGCGTCGGCAAGATCGAGCGCGACCAGGTTGAGGACTACGCACGGCGCAAAGGTTGGACCGTCGCCGAGTGCGAGCGCTGGCTCGCACCGATACTTAATTATGATGTGCACGCCTCGCCCAGTATCGTGGCGGCGTAGACCTTCTTCAAAAACAAGCACCGGAGAGCAATGCTCTCCGGTGCTGTAATTGTCCACGGATGTAAACCGTTATTGTTGTTTGGCGTCGTCGTCGGCCTCCTGAACTCAGAATGCCCCCAGCAATATGGCGCCTACGAAAGCAAATACGGCGCACACGGCCAGCACATTGAGCTTCAAGGCAAGGTCCACGGCAGTGCCTCCCTCGTTGACGCTTTAAGGCTAGCACGGAATGACCCGGCGCCGAAGGCACCTGTTACCAGGCTTGCTTTTCCGGCGGGCGGAATCGCTTACCGCACCTGCGCGATAGACAACCGGTTGATCGAGCGTCTGAAAAAAAGCGAAGGGCCGAAAATTTTGATAGTGCAAAACTCGCGCGACACCGAATTTTTCATGGCGAATTTACGGCAAATACCGTCGATCTTGCGCGGCAATGATTCCGCGCCGTCGCCGCGAAAGAAATCTACCCGTCAATCAAACGCATAATGACCTCGGTTGCGCGCCGCATATGCAGGACCGCAAAAAATGCAAGAACGGCGGCCACCGGCCATCCATGATGAATGCCTGAGCCAACGGGGCACGAAGTCGACGCGCAGCCGAATATTGGTGAAAGTGTCTGGCACTCAGCCACCGTCTGACGAGATGATCGGCGCCGAAATGGTACTAAGGCTCCGAGCGAGGGCCGCCGGCAAGGAATCCTTATCCTTAACGAAATCGCCGCCGGCCAGCGTTGAAACCCCGTTAAAGAAACTGCTCGCATTTTGCGGGCATGAAGGGTGGCGTTGCGTACTACCTCGTCAGTGCAGGCGTGCTGCTGGCGCTCGCCGGTTGCGGGCGCGGCATCTTCAGCGGTGAACGCGCGCCGTGGCGGCATCAGGCAGAAGTCGAGTGCATGAAGTCCGGCACCGTGAGGCTGGGAGCCGGCGTGGCGCGCATGGAGCCGATCGAAGGCCCCGGCATGTGCGGCGCCGATTTTCCTCTCAAGGTCGCAGTGCTGGGAGAAGGTGCCGCGGCCATCGGCTACGGCGATGATCTGCGGCCGCCAGGATCGATTCCGAATGCTTCGCAGATGCCGAACTGGCCGATCAACGAACCCCGCTACACGCCGCCGGCCCCGATCGACCGGGTGAATGTTCAACCGATACCCCCGCAATCGCCGCCGGCTAACATGCGCTGGCTTCCGGGCCCACCGCCGGCCGTGCGCGCTGCACCGATGGGCTCGGCAGGGCGGCCGGTCGAGTTGAATCCGTCTAGCGTCGAGCCCGGTGTTACACCAAGTGCTGCGCCGTTACCCGACGACATTCCCGACGACGCAGTTTTGCCCAATCGTACCTATCCGCCGCAACGTGCCCAGCCCCCGTCGGTCTATCAGCCGCCGCAGCGCGCCACTCCGGTTTATCAGCCCATGCAGCGCAACGCGCCGGCGCTCGGCCCGGCGCGAGTGCCACAAATGGTCGCCGCCTCGCCCGCAACCCTGACGCCGGCAGCCACGCTGGCATGTCCACTGGTTTCGGCCCTCGATCGCTGGATGAGCGACGGCGTGCAGCCGGCGGCCATGCGCTGGTTCGGCTCGCAGGTCGTTGAGATCAAGCAAATCTCGTCCTATTCGTGCCGCGGCATGGTCGGATCGGGGGGCTCGGGCATTTCCGAACATGCATTCGGCAACGCAATCGATATCGCGGCTTTCACATTTGCCGACGGGCGCCGCGTTACGGTGCAGGAAGGATGGCACGGCACCCCGGAGGAACAGGGCTTCCTTCGCGATGTGCATCTCGCAGCCTGCAACAATTTCAATACGGTGCTCGCGCCCGGTTACAATGCCGCGCACTACAATCACATCCATGTCGACTTGATGCGCCGGGCAAGCGGCGACCGTCCGTGCCGGCCAGAGGCGGTGACCGGCGAAATGGCGGCGGCGAAAGCACGAGCCCTCTACGCGAGACATAGGGGCCCGGCCTATACGGGCTCGGTGCCGGTCAAGGCGAGCCGTGCACGAACGGCTGTACCTGGCGAAGACGGCTATATCCTCGATCTCGAGGATATCACCGGCGCTACTTACCGTTCAAATCGCGGCCTCGATCAGCATGGCGCCAAATAGAATAAGGCCTGCATCCCGGTTGGATTTGAACAGCATGAGGCAATGCGCGGGGTCGTCGATATCCAGCCGGGCCACCTGCCAGGCAAGATGCGCGGCAAAGGCGACGATGCCGATCGTAAACATTATTCCTCCACCGGCCATGAAGCCGGCCGCTGCGATCAAGACGATTGTACCCGCATAGAAAGTCGCGAGCATCGTCGGCGTGCGTTCGCCGAACAGCAATGCGGTTGATTTGATGCCAATCAACAGATCGTCGTCACGGTCCTGGTGCGCATAGATCGTGTCATAGCCGATCACCCACAGTATCGATCCGGCGTAGAGCACGACCGCCGGCCAGTCGAGGCGTCCGAATGCGGCCGGCCAGCCCATCAGAGCTCCCCAGGAAAATGCAAGGCCGAGGAAAATTTGCGGCCAGTACGTGATGCGTTTCATGAATGGGTAGACGACGACCACCAGCAGCGACGCGATGCCGGTTGCGACCGTGAAACGATTGAACTGTATCAGAACCAAAAAGCCGACAAGTGCCTGGGCCACCATGAACATCGTGGCCTGTGCGACCGTGACTTGCCCAGATGGGATCGGCCGGGAACGTGTACGCTCGACGCGTCCATCAAGGTCGCGATCGACCAGGTCATTCCACGTGCAGCCGGCGCCGCGCATGGCAAACGCGCCGATGAAGAACAGCACGATATGCCACAGGCTCGGGAAACGGTCATTGTGCATTCCGGCGAGACCGACCGACCACCAGCACGGCATCAGAAGTAGCCATGACCCGATCGGGCGGTCCAGACGGGCAAGGCGTAAATAAGGTCGGGCATATGACGGAGCGAGACTGTCGACCCAGTTTCCGGTCGCATCGGCGACGCGTCCGGTGCTTTCGCTCATTTTCCGAGCGGGCTTCCGGTCAAGGTGTCAAATGTGCCGCGTCCGGTCTTGATGTTGTTTGAGTCCGGCACTGGACCGGACAGCGCATCGCTTAAACTTGGGCCCGCTGGACGCTGCGGCGCGGCGGCAGCCTGACAAACTTTGGTACGGACCTCGGACGTCTTGGCGATCCCCTCCTTAAGGTTGGCCATGATTTGGTTGGGAATGCCACACCAGGTCGCGTTTTCGGTCGCGTACTTGAGCATCTTCGATTGCGCGGCAACAAACGCGTTGAACAGTTGGCATGCCTCACGCGGAGAAGCCTTGCGGTCGCCGGCGGCTTTGATCGCCGCCGCTTTCTTTTCCGTGTCTTCGCGAAGTTTGGCGAAATCGTTTATGCACGGCGGCTCCTGCTGCGGCGCCGGAGGTCCGAATTGCGCCTGGGCGCTCCCGGCAAAAAGGGCAACGACGCACATGACTGGCACGGCCCGGCGCGAACGCATGAAACCTGATCCTCTCTCTAGGCCCATTATAACAGGTTAAATGGGCGGTACCGTCCTGGCTTATAACAACCCGAATGCGTCGGGAAGGCGGCGGAAGGGTCTCGCCGAACCTCGCGCAGGCTTGCCAGAACGCTTAACACCCGGCCATCGTCTTGCGACAATTAACCCCATGCCGCGCTACGAATTTCGCACGCCCCGGCTTTTCGTCGATGCGCCGCTGACCGCCGGCGCCGATGCGGTGCTTGATCGCAACCAGGCAAATTATCTCCTCAATGTCCTGCGGCTGCGGCAGGGAGATGCGGTTCTGGTGTTCAACGGGCGCGAGGGCGAATGGCGCGGCAGGCTTTCGGGGCCCGGAAAACGGGCGACCGCTATCAGAGTCGAAACCTGTCTGCGCCCGCAACCGCGGCCGGGCGATCTGCACTTTCTGTTTGCCCCGCTCAAGCACGCACGCCTCGACTACCTTGTGCAAAAGGCGGTCGAGATGGGTGCCTCGCACCTGCAGCCCGTTTTGACGCGGCACACCCACGTTGCGCGCGTCAACCTCGACCGCATGCGCGCCAATGCAATCGAGGCCGCCGAGCAATGCGGGATCTTGCACGTGCCCACGGTCGGTGCCGCCATTGGACTTGAGGCGGCCGTGAGTGCCGACCGGCTGCTGATTTTCTGCGACGAGAACGCTGAGGTCGCAGACCCCGTCGGTGCACTGGCGGCGGCGCGGCGGCGCCAGTTACCCATTTCCATCCTCATCGGTCCTGAGGGCGGCTTCGACGACGAGGAAAGGTCGCTGCTCGCAAAGCTCCCGAATGTGGTTCCGATCGCGCTTGGCCCGCGCATTTTGCGCGCGGATACAGCCGCGGTTGCGGCGCTTGCGCTAGTCCAGGCCGTTCTCGGCGACTGGTCGGGTGCAGGCTAAAACCTGTGTACCCAAGCCAGGGGCGACCTGCTAAAAAGCTGTGCTAGACTCACAAATTCGGGTCGGGGGAGCGCAATGATGACGGCCTTTTTGTTCTGCCTTCGCGGTCTTGTGGCTATTACGATCATAGCGGTCTCGGCCATGTCTCAGGCCAGTGCTGCGAGTTGGCTCGAAAAGGGCATCTATCTCATCGGTCCTCGTTATGACGGCACGCTTCCGGCCTGCGAGGCTGCGCTCGACGTGATTGCGCAGCGCTTTGCACAAAAGGAAGGCCGCTTCTGGAATTCCAACTTGCAGATTCTAGGCTTCGACCGCGTGCGCGAGACGGCATTTCGGCCTTGGGCCGAGCAAACGGTTCCACGCCGGTACTGCACGGCTGTCGCGCAGGTCAGTGACGGGCGTAATCACACAGTGCACTACGCGATCGTTGAGGATGGCGGCATGATCGGCATGTTCTGGGGCGTCGAATGGTGTGTGGTGGGCCTAGATCGCAACTGGGCGTATAACCCGGCGTGCAAGATGGCCAGGCCCTGAACCGCCACCTGCCGGTCTCTTTTTATTCTAATTTGTTCTTGGACTGTTCATGGTCCCAAGGTGTCCCTACCATGGAACCTTTGAGCTAAGTCAATTTCCGGTTTGTTCCTTTTCCGCGTTCGTAAGCTGATCATGTGGCCGGTCTCAATGCATCGTTCGGCGGTCGTCGGCGCCGTTGCGCTCGCCCATCTCTTCATCAGCGCTGGAGAGACTGTCGCGCAGGTGCGCCAGCACGCGACGGCCGGCCAATTCGACTTTTACGTTCTGTCATTGTCGTGGTCGCCTTCCTATTGCGAGGTGGCGGAGGATCGGACGGGCGGTCGAGCCCGGGATCGCCAATGTTCGGGCCGGCCATTCGCATTTGTCGTCCACGGCTTCTGGCCTCAATACGAACGGGGTTTCCCGTCCGACTGCCAAGTGCCGGCGCCGCGGCTCGCGCGCGCTCTCGTCGACGACATGCTCGACATCATGCCGAGTCCGCGTCTGGTCTTCCACGAATGGGACCGGCACGGCACATGCTCTGGCCTTTCGCCGAAGGCGTATTTCGGTCTGGTGCGCGCAGCGTGGGCCGCTGTGAAGATCCCGCCGGACTATGTGCAAGTCGATCAGCCGATCAGCGTGACGCCCGGTCAGGTCGCCGGTGCTTTCCTGAAAGCAAATCCGCAACTCGCGCGCGACGCGATCAACGTTTCATGTGATGGCAGGCGGCTGACCGAAGTCCGAATCTGTTTGACCAAGGAGTTGACCTTTCGCAGCTGTCCTGAAATGGCACGGTACTCCTGCCGCCGGGATAAAGTTGTGATGCCGGCCGTGCGCGGCCGTTAGGGCAAATCCGGTTGTGAACTATCGCCACGAGTTTCATGCCGGCAATTTTGCCGATGTTTTCAAGCACGCCGTGCTTTGTCGCATTCTTTGGTATTTGCGCGGCAAGCCAGCTGCATTCCGTGTCATCGACACGCATGCTGGCGCCGGACTTTATGATCTCACAAGCGATGCGGCGACGCGCGGAGGCGAATGGCATCGCGGGATTGAGAGGCTTCTGTCAGCGAAAATTTCGGAACCGGTCAGACAGCTCCTGGCCCCTTATCTCGATGTTATCGGGGCGCTTAATCAGCCGGGTCGCCTGTCGATCTACCCGGGATCTCCGGCCCTGGTGCGCGCGTGGCTTCGTCCTCAGGACCGCTTGATTGCCTGCGAGCTCGAGCCAAAGGCACATGTTGCTCTCGCTCGCAATTTGAGCGGCGACAGCCGGATCAAGACGCTCGGAATTGACGGCTGGATCGCACTCAACGCCTATGTGCCACCAAAGGAACGACGTGGCCTTGTGTTCATTGACCCGCCTTTCGAGGCCGATAGTGACTTCTCGAACCTCGTCACCGGCCTGGGTGCGGCCTATCGCAAATGGGCAACCGGCATTTACGCGCTCTGGTACCCGGTCAAAGGCCGCCGTGAGGCAGACATGCTGGCAAAACGCCTTGGACGCTTGGGGCTACGAAAGGTCTTGCGGGCTGAAATTCTGATAGAGCCGCTGGGCGATCCAGCCCGCCTCAATGGTGCCGGCATGATCCTGGTCAACCCGCCCTGGACCTTCGAGAAGGAGCTTTCGGTCCTGTTACCGGCCTTAATTCAGGTTTTCGGAGGGGCGGGTAAACCCGGCTTCCGGCTGGACTGGCTTACCGCGCAGCCGGCGCCGGGCAACCTTTGACCCCTGGGCTCTTTCCACAGGCCCCCAGTTGGTGTGTAGTTCCACACTGGCAGTGACGTTCCGCCTCCTGTGGGGGCCGGCGGAGTGACTGAGGCCGGTCGTGGCCGACGCTTTCCCCGATTGTGAATGTCCAGCCGAGCCGCCGTGCGTGGGGCCGGCGGCGGAGCAGAGGGGGAGAGGAGTTTGCCGATGGCACAAACGGGTGTCGTGAAGTTCTTCAACGGCGAGCGAGGGTATGGCTTTATCAAACCGGATGATGGCGGGCGCGACGTGTTCGTTCACATCACGGCAGTAGAGCAGGCGGGGCTGAAAGGCCTGAACGAAGGCCAGCACATCAGCTTCGATGTCGAGCCTGACAAGAAAGGCAAAGGACCAAAAGCGGTGAACCTGGTGGTTACCGGCTGAACAAGCCGCACGCGCTATAAAGACAAAAGCCCCGGTCAAACGACCGGGGCTTTGCACGCGTTTCAGTTGCGCGCGTCAGAAGTGATAGTTCACGCCGAGGCGCAAAAAGCTCGAGTGCAGGCCGTTGTCGACGCCAGTGATCGAGTAGGTGCGGCTGCCGAGATCCATGTAGAGGTACTCGAGCTTCGCGGACCAGTTCTGGGTGAAGCCGTACTCGATACCTGCGCCAGCGGTCCAGCCGACCAGAGTCTTGTCCTCTTCGAGGCCGAAAAACTCGCCCTTGAGTTCACCGTAGGCGAGGCCAGCTGTTCCGTACAACATCACGTTATTGATGGCGAAGCCGGCGCGGCCGCGCAGTGTGCCGAACCAGGGATTCGAAAATTTGTACGGAGCAAACGTATCGTCGGCGCCGCTGGCCTGAATATCCGTTTCGACACCGAACACAAATTGGCCCATCTGCCAATTGTAACCGATCTGACCACCGCCAGCGATTCCGCTCGGCTCGGTAACGTTGTTTGTAACCTTGCCCCACTCGTAACCGAGGTTCAGACCGGCGTATGGGCCGGTCCAGTTATAAACACTGGCTGGTGGCGGATAATACGGCGCAGGGCCACGCGGAAGATCCGCGGCAACGGCACTGCCGCTTGCCGCCGTCGCGATTGCCATCGCCATGATCGTCTTCTTCATCTTACCCTCCACTCAACTCCGCTCCCTGCACGTCCCGAATGTGCAAATGAAGGAGCGACCGTGCCGACCCGCCGGCAAAACATCGACGGTTTCGTGGAGGATTTATCGGGCCTTTTAGGTTAAACGGTTGTGAATGCAAAAGTGCTGGCGGGCGACATCCCTAAAGAACCCTTAGTTTTATGTTTTTTGGTATGACTCTCTTTACCATATGCGGTCCGCGCCGGTCCGCTAGCAGCGGACGGCATGCGCAGACCGCACCATCGGTGGCACAACGTGCGACCGCGGAGAGATGTTAGGCAGTGTGCGATGGCTGAGGGTCCAAAGGGCGCCGCTCGCACGGCGTTGGTCACCGGTGCCGGCCGCCGCATTGGGGCGGCGATCGCGCTCGCCTTGGCGCGTGCGGGTTATGCAGTGGTCCTGCATGCCAACAATTCGCGCGACGACGCCGAGAGGCTTGCTTCCGCGATCATGGGAGCGGGAGGCCATGCCCACGTGGTTCTTGCCGACCTTGCCGACCATGAGGCCGTTCGCGGCCTCATGCCGGCTGCCGCCGCATTCGGCCGACTCACGCTTCTGGTCAACAACGCGGGTGAATTCGAGCCNGACGATATCGAGACATTGTCGCATGCGCGCTTCCAGCGTGCGGTCGCCGTAAATCTCGAGGCGCCGCTTTTCCTCTCGCAGGCCTTCGCCGCGCAAGCGCCTGAAGGCCTTGACGCGTCAATCGTCAATATCGTCGACCAGCGTGTGCTCAAGCCCAATCCGCGCTTTTTCTCATACACTTTGAGCAAGAGCGCGCTCTTTACCGCGACAACCACGCTGGCGCAGGCGTTGGCGCCGAGGATCAGGGTCAATGGAGTCGCGCCGGGGCCGACGCTTCCAAGCCCGCGGCAGACCGACGCCCAATTTGCGGCGCAGGCGGACAGCGTGCCGCTCAAGCGCGGCCCGCAGCCGGACGATATCGCCACTGCGGTTCTCTATCTTGCACAGGCCACGAGCGTGACCGGCGTGACAATCCCCGTCGACGGCGGACAGCATCTGGCGTGGCGGACCGCCGACAGCGAGGCCGTGGAATAGCGGCGGCTCCCCAACTTTCAGTTTGGCCATGCGTAAATGCATGCCGCGCACTATCTTCTCGAGCATGAACGGCACCAATAAAGACATCGATCCGGCGAGCGAGCTGCGCGAGGAGGACGAAGACTCTTCGTTACCGGAGGTCGAGGCGGAGAGTGCGATGGCCGGTACATTGGCTGCCGGCCGCGCCGCGATTGCACGGTCTGCAAAGCTGGCCCCGTCTGCCTCGGGCGTCTACCGCATGATCGATGCGCAGGGCGACGTGCTCTATGTCGGCAAGGCCAAGAACATCCGGAAAAGGGTGACTGCCTACGCGCGACCGACGGGGCACGACAGCCGAATTTCCCGCATGATTGCAGCGACGGTGAGCCTGGAGTTCGTCTCCACCAAGACCGAAACCGAAGCGCTGCTGCTGGAAGCAAACCTGATCAAGCGTCTGCGGCCGCGTTTCAACGTGCTCCTGCGCGACGACAAGTCCTTTCCCTATATCCTGATCACGTCGGATCACTGGGCGCCGCAGATCCTGAAGCATCGTGGCGCGCGTGCACGGCCCGGGCACTATTACGGTCCGTTCGCGTCCGCTGGTGCAGTCAACCGCACCATCAATTCACTTGAGCGCGCCTTTCTGTTGCGGTCCTGCTCGGATTCGTATTTCGAGGCCCGGACGAGGCCGTGTCTGCTCTTTCAGATCAAGCGATGCTCGGCGCCATGCACGCGGGAAATCGATTTCGCTGGCTATTCCGAGCTGGTGAAGGAGGCGAACGAATTTCTGTCCGGCCGCAGCCAGTCAGTGCAAAAAGAGATGGCGCGCGAGATGGACAAGGCCTCCGCTGCTCTCGATTATGAAAGGGCAGCGATCTACCGGGATCGTCTGTCGGCGCTCTCCGCGATCCAGTCGCACCAAGGGATCAATCCGCGCAGCACGGATGAGGCGGACGTTTTCGCCGTTCATCAGGCGGGCGGGTATTCCTGCGTCGAGGTGTTTTTTTTCCGCACGGGACAAAACTGGGGGAACCGCGCCTATTTCCCGAAGGCCGACCGCAGCATCGGTCCGGCGGAAGTGCTTGGCGCATTTCTTGCGCAATTCTACGACGACAAGCCGCCACCGCGCCTCATTCTCGTTTCGCACGATTTTGGCGAGCGAGCACTGCTTTCCGAAGCGCTGACGGCCAAATCCGGACGCAAAGTCGAGGTGAGCGCGCCGCAACGCGGCGAACGCAAGGAGCTCGTGCAGCACGCCTTGGCCAATGCGCGAGAAGCGCTCGCACGCAAGCTTGCGGACACATCATCGCAGCAAAAGCTGCTGGGCGCCTTGAAGGAAACGTTCTCGCTGCCGCACCCCCCGGGCCGGATTGAAGTCTACGACAACAGCCACATCGGCGGGACCAACGCAGTGGGGGCCATGATCGTCGCCGGACCCGAAGGCTTTCGCAAAAACCAGTATCGCAAGTTCAATATTCGATCATCCGATCTTACGCCCGGGGACGACTACGGGATGATGCGCGAAGTTCTTGAGCGGCGGTTCAAACGACTGCTCGAAGAAACCCCCCGCACTGTGGCGAACAATATGCGCGACCTCATTACCGGCGGAGCCGAAGACCAGCCTTGGCCCGATTTGCTGCTCATTGACGGTGGGCAGGGGCAACTCAATGCCGCCCAGGAAACATTGACCGCGCTGGGCATCGTCGACGTCCCAGTCGTGGCGATTGCAAAAGGCCCTGATCGAGATGCGGGTCGCGAGACCTTCTTCATGGCAGGCCGCGCGCCCTTCAGGCTGCCCCCACGTGACCCTTTGCTTTATTTCATCGAGCGGTTGCGCGACGAGGCCCATCGTTTTGCCGTGGGGTCGCACCGCACGCGTCGCAAGAAAGACATTCGCGAAGCCGGATTGCAGGAAATTCCGGGGGTTGGTCCCACCCGCAAGCGGGCTTTACTTCGACATTTTGGCACGGTGAAAGCGATCGAGCGGGCAAGCCTGCCCGATCTGGTCCAGGTGCCCGGGATTAGTGCGGAGACCGCGCGAAAGATATATGAGTTCTTCCACGAGTCAGCCGGAGATGGAACGCGATAGATGATCATTCAGAGGCAGGAAGACGTCACAAAAGTCGTGACCGAAGCATTCAAGAACACGCAGCCACCTCGGTTGCGGGAGATTCTCATTTCGCTGGTGGAGCATTTGCACGCCTTTGCGCGCGACGTCCACCTCACCGAGGACGAATTCGAGAAGGCGGTCCAATACGTCGCGAGGCTTGGGCAGAAGACCAACAACAAGCACAACGAAGTTGTGTTGATGTCCGGCTCGCTCGGCTTTTCAACTCTTATTTGTCTTCTCAATAATGGGAACAACGGGCAGACCGAAACCACCGCGAACCTGCTTGGGCCGTTCTGGCGGATGAATTCACCGCGCACGGAGAGCGGCGACTCAATCGTGCGTTCGCCGACACCGGGGCCTGCGTTGTTTGTCAATTGTTGGGTCAAGGATCAGGCCGGAAAGCCGATTGCAGATGCCGAAGTCGATATCTGGCATTCCTCGCCCGAGGGCTTCTACGAGCAACAGGACCCCAAACAGGCGCCGATGAACTTGCGGGGAAAATTCAAGACCGATGCGCGTGGTCATTTCAGTTTTCGAAGCGTGAAGCCTGCGGGCTACCCGATTCCCGTTGACGGTCCGGTCGGCGACCTCGTGCGTGCAACCGGCCGTCACAATTATCGTCCGGCGCACCTGCACTTTCTGATCTTCAAGGACGGTTTCAAGACTCTGATCTCGCAGATTTATGTCAATGATGACGAAAAACTCGAGACCGACGTGCAGTTCGGCGTGACACGTGCGCTGGTCGGCAATTATGTGCGGCACAGCGACGCTCCGCCGGAAAGCGACGTGAAGGGCGACTGGTATTCCCTTGATCAGACATTCGTGATGGAGCCGGGCAAGAGCAAGCTGCCCAAACCTCCAATTCAGTAGAATCAGCGGGGGATTGAGCCGCAGTGCCCGGTTGACCTGACCGCGCTGCGGGTGTTCCTTTCCGGCCATGAATGCCATCAGTTCCCCGCCGTTGCCGGCGCGCCCGCTGGCGTTGCCGAATTTGCTGACTTATGCGCGAATCGCGGCTGTTCCGGTGGTTGTCGGCTTGCTCTACTGGCAGAGCATTTTTGACGGGCCGTTGTGGCTGCGCTGGGTTGCGCTGGCATTTTTTATCGCGGCAGGCGTGACGGATATTCTCGACGGATATCTCGCACGCACGTGGGGCCAACAGTCTTCGCTCGGCCGCATGCTCGATCCCATCGCCGACAAACTGCTGGTCGCATCCTGTCTGTTGATGCTGGCGGCGGAGGAAACAATTCGCGGATGGACGCTGCTCGCAGCCGTTGTCATTCTCTGCCGCGAGATATTGGTTTCCGGGCTGCGCGAATATCTCGCAGAATTGAGAGTCGGCGTTCCGGTGACGCGCCTCGCCAAATGGAAGACAACCGGGCAAATGGTTGCCGTCGGCTTTTTGATCGCGGGTGATGCCGGCGATCGCATCGTGCCGGTCGTCACGCAAGTCGGCATCATGCTGTTGTGGCTGTCAGCGCTTCTGACGCTCTATACTGGCTGGGACTATATGCGCGCGGGCTTGCGCTATGTGATCGACGAATGAATGTGAAATTGCGCTATTTTGCGTGGGTACGGGAGCGCGTCGGCAAGCCGGAGGAAACGGTTGAGATTCCGCCGGGCGTCGCCACGGTCAGCGATTTGATGACCTGGTTGGCCTCGCGTGGCGAGGAATATGCGTTCGCGTTCGAAAACCGGAATGTGATCCGCGCCGCCATTAACCAGAGTCACGTGCGACCCGAGGCCGCAATCAAAGGCGCCGGAGAAATCGCGTTTTTCCCACCCATGACGGGCGGATAGCCGGACGGGCGCCGGCGGGCTACATTACGCCTTATGACATCGACAGTGCGTTTGCAGCGCGAGCCTTTTGACGCCGGCGCGGAAGCGGCGAAGCTCACACGCGGCCGCGATGATGTCGGTGCGCTCATTACATTCACCGGAATTTGCCGCGGTACAGAGAACGGCGAACCGATTGCAGCGCTCACGCTCGAACATTATCCGGACATGGCGGAAGCGGAGATCACGCGGCATGTAGCCGAGGCAGCCACCAGATGGCCGTTACTCGGGATCACCGTCATTCATCGGTATGGTCGAATTACGCCCGGTGAAAATATTGTGCTTGTCGTGACGGCGTCGTCACATCGCGAAGCGGCATTTGCCGCCGCCGAGTTCCTGATGGATTATCTCAAGACCCGCGCGCCATTTTGGAAACAGGTTGAGACGGCGAGCGGAAAAACCTGGGTGGCCGCCAAAGCTGCCGACGATACAGCGGCGGGGCGGTGGGAGGTTCGACGTCGCGAGCGTGAAGCAGCGGAATAGCCGCTGTCTGCTGGAGGGCAATATGGTTCCGGTCGTGTTGGCGGCAATTGCTGCAGTGGCGCTCGCTGCTCACCCGGCGTCGTCTGCGGAAGTAGCCTACTTTGAAGTTCCGCGCGGAGCGCATCCGCACGACGTTGCGCCGGCACCGGACGGGAGCGTCTGGTATACGGCGCAATTTCAAGGCGCTCTCGGCATCCTCAATCCAAAAAGCGGGCAGGCAACTCAAATTGCGCTTGGCGCGGGCTCGGCTCCGCACGGCGTTATTGTCGGTCCCGATCGTGCCGCATGGATCACCGACAGCGGGCAGAACGCCATCGCGCGATTCGATCCGGCCACCAAGGCGGTGAAGCTTTTTCCGCTGCCGAAGGAATTTCCCGGCGCCAACCTCAACACCGCGACCTTCGATCGCAAAGGCATTCTATGGTTCACGGGGCAAAGCGGTGTTTACGGGCGTGTTGATCCGTCGAGCGGAAAAGTCGAAGCCTGGAAAGCGCCGAAAGGCACCGGACCCTACGGCATCACAACGACGCCGAATGGTGAGGTCTGGTATGCCTCGCTCGCTGGCGACCACATTGCCAAGATCGATACCGTGAGCGGCGATGCCTTAATAGTGTCGCCGCCGAAGCCGGGCGTCGGTCCCCGCCGCATCTGGTCGGATTCCAAAGGACTGCTGTGGGTGAGCTTCTGGAACACAGGCGAAATCGGCCGCTACGATCCGATGAACAAGGCTTGGAAAGTCTGGAACCTCCCGAAGAGCAAGGGCGGCTGCTACGCGATCTATGTCGACAACAATGACAAGATTTGGGTCACCGACTTCGTCGCCAACGCCATTATCCGGTTCGATCCAGCGACCGAGGCGTTCGAGAGCTTTCCGAGCGACAAGCGCGGCGCGTCGGTCCGGCAACTGCTTGGCCGGCCAGGCGAGGTTTGGGGTGCGGAGTCCGGCGTCGACCGGCTGGTCGTAGTCAAGGATTAGTGGCGGCACGGAGATCTGATGGCCCTCACTCAGCGTCCAGATCGCCGCGATGTTCTCTACTTTCTCGGAGGCGGCGCTCTATTGGCGGCCGGCCTGGGCCAGGCTTGTGCTGCAGAAACAAGAATCAGCCGCCTCATCATTGAGGCCCAATCCAAGGGCTCAATCTCGGAAAAAATCGACTTTATTTCGGGGGCTCTGCGAGGCACGCGCTATCTTGGCTACACGCTGATCGGTGGTCCGCAGCGGCCGGAGCAATTCACCGTGCGCGACGATGGGTTTGACTGCGTGACCTTTTGTGAAACCGTTCTGGCAGCCGCACGCGCCGAAAGTCACGACAGATTCGACTCGGTTTTGAAAACCATCCGCTATCACGGCGGCGTCGTTAGCTGGCACGAGCGCAATCATTATTTCTTCGAATGGGGTCAGCACAACGTCGAGAACAAGGTGTGCAAGCCGATTGACATGGCGGGTTCGATTGAAATCGAGAAGAACGTTTACTGGCACCGGG
>ARCol0yngRDRAFT_1000005_pt1 | contig 47205 bp, 44 predicted proteins | sample AraColrhizospDNA_FD_9197 | JGI IMG/M metagenome (IMG submission 9197) | reverse complement strand
CTATTGCCCCTTCTTCGCCTGCTGCCACTTCGACAGGAAGGCAAGGCGTTTGGCCTGGTCGAGATTCTCCAAGAGCGTCTGGTCGATCGGAACAGGCCGCGCCTTGTCGCCGATCAGCTGCGTAACACTCTTGATCGTCGCCTCGCCATCAACGTCTGAACGAAGCGAATAAAGATCGGCTTTGTTTGCGATAATTTCCTGTCCGCGCTTCGACAGAATGTAATCGAGGAAGAGCTTGCCGGCGTTCGGATTCTTGGCTTGCTTGGAAATGAAGGCGACGCGCGAGGTCACCATTGTGTAGTCCTTCGGCAGAATGATGCCGAGGTTGGGATCCTTCTTCGACCGGCCGAGCGCGTAGGAGCCGAAAACCCCATAGGCGATCAGGTGCTCGCCAGACGTCACGCGTTCCATCATGGCGCCGGCGCTTGTGTAGAGCTTCGCCTGCGCCTTGCCCATCGCCTTGAACAGGTCCCAGGCCTGCGGGAAATCCTTGATATCCGCGTTGCAGAACAGATAGCCGACGCCAGAGCGCTCGGGATCGTACGCAGTGATTTTGCCTTTGTAGAAATCCGTCTTGGCGTTGAGCAGCTTTAAAAGATCGGTGTGATCCTTCGGCACGTCCCCTTCGGGAACGAGACGTTTGTTGTAGACAAAGGTGATGGGCTCATAGGTTGTGCCGTAGGCTGAATCCTTCCACACCGCCCATTTCGGCAGCGCCTTGATCTCAGGCGAGGCATAGGCCGCGGCGTGACCATCGGCGACAAGCTTCACCTGCAGATCCATCGCCGACGACCAAATGACGTCCGCGGTGCCGTTGTTGGCCGCAGCCTCGGCGATGAAGCGGTTATAGAGCTCGGTTGAATTGAGGTCGGAGTATTCGACCTTGATGCCGGGGTAGAGCGCCTCGAAGTCTTTGATTAACGGATTGGCGGCGACTGCGTCGGTGGTCGAGGAGATGACGACCTTGCCTTCCTTCTTGGCGGCATCGACGATCTTGGCGTAGTCCGCCGGATAACCTTGCGGTGCCTGCGCGTGCGCGGCGCTGCCGAGGGCCAATGCGGTTGCGATGAAAATGGCGGATATGACGTGACGCATAGCAGCTCCCTGGCGTTTTTCGGCGCCTGCCCCCGCGGCGACCGTTGGGGAGCGATGCTACCCCAGGGGTTCCTCCACCGCCTAGGCCCACAAAAGCGAAAGCCCTGGTGCCGGGAATTTCAGCCGGCAAAGCCACCGCTGTCGAGAAAGGCTTGCTCGTCCGGTGTGGTGGCGCGGCCGAGGACGGCATTGCGATGGGGAAACCGTCCGAACCGCCGGATGATGTCGGCGTGAATTTCCGCCCATTTCAGATTTTCCGCATCGCCAGCGGCCTTGTTGAAGGAAATGCAGCGTTCCTGGTCCGCGAGATCCTCGGAATGCTCGAAGGGGAGATAAAAGAAATTCCGCAGCTCTTTCGGCACCTGGCTGTCAAAGCCGCGAACAATTGCTCCGGCGGCGATGGCGCGCGCTACAGGATCAGCCGCAAAGGCTCGCGCATCTTCGCGAAACATGTTGCGCGGGAACTGGTCCAGCAAGATAAGCAGCGCCAGAGCACCTTCGACATTTTGCTCCCAGTCGGACAATTGCCCGGAGGCGGCGGCCTGGTAGGTGGCGAGAAAACGCTCCCGGATCTCGTCGTCGAAAGCCGGGTCCTTCTTGAACCAGCGATCGGGCCCGGCCTTTTGCCAAAACGATACGACGTCGGCTGCACTTGCGACCATTGCACCTCGTGTCAATTGGCGGCCGGCTGCCCCGGCTCGTCGCGCAAGGCGCGCCGCAGGATCTTGCCGACGTTCGTCTTAGGCAGCTCGTCCCGGAACTCGATCTGCTTCGGCACCTTGTAGCTGGCCAGGCGTGAGGCCAGATACCTCCGTAGGTCCGTGGCGGTGACATCGGGATTTTTCTTGACCGCAAACAGCTTGCCGGCCTCCCCGGAATGCTCGTCGGGTACGCCAATGACGGCGCATTCGAGCAAGCCACCGTGGCTCATGGCTACTTCCTCGACCTCGTTCGGGAATACCTTGAAGCCCGACACAGAAATCATGTCCTTCTTGCGGTCGACGATGCGCACGCGGCCCTGCTCGTCCATCACGCCGATGTCGCCGGTGCGGAAAAATCCGTCCTTCGTCATTGCTTTTGTGGTCTCATCGGGTCGCTTCCAGTAGCCCGCCATAATCTGCGGACCGCGAGCGCAGATCTCGCCCTGCCCGCCGATCGGCAATTCATGCCCATCCTCGTCGCGGATCGAGATTTCAGTCGAGGGTAGCGGAAGTCCGATGGTTCCGGTCCATTCGCTGATGTCGCCGCGGTTGCACGTGAGTACCGGTGAGGTTTCAGACAGGCCGTAACCCTCGATGATCGGCCTGCCGGTCGCCTTTACCCAGGCGTCGGCGACCGGCTTCTGCACCGCCATGCCACCGCCGATCGTGCATTTCAGCATGCTCCAATCGATCTTGCTGAAATTGGGATGGTGGAGCAGTGCATTGTACAGCGTGTTCACGGCTGGAAAGATGTTCACCTTGTAGTGAGAGAGTTCTTTGACGAGTCCGGGAATGTCACGCGGGTTCGGAATCAGCAGGCACATTCCGCCGAGGCGCATGCCGAGCAGGAAACACGCGGTCAAGGCGAAGATGTGATATAGCGGCAGCGCCGTGACGATGATCATGTGGTCGAGTTTCGGCGGGATATCGACCATGGGCTGGTTCCATGCCTCTACCTGCAACATGTTGGCGACCAGATTGCGATGCAGAAGCATTGCACCTTTCGCGACCCCGGTGGTGCCGCCCGTGTACTGGAGAAATGCGATGTCGTCGGGCGTCAACGTTGAAGCCTCGAGTGCCATCGTGCGCCCGGCTTCAACGGCGTCATTGAACTTGGTGGCGCCCGGAATCGTGTAAGCCGGCACCATCTTTTTGATGTAGCGAACGACTCCGTTGACAATCGTGCCCTTCACCGCGCCAAGCATGTCACCCAAGCTCGCGATCACGACGTGCCTGACTTGCAGATTCGGCAGCGCCTGTTGCAGGACGCCCGCAAAATTTTCGAGCACGATGATGGCTTCCGCGCCAGCATCGGCGAGCTGGAATTCCAATTCGCGCGGCTTGTAGAGCGGGTTGACGTTCACGACGGTGCAGCCGGCCCGGAGAATGGCGGCGATTGCGATCGGATATTGCAGCACGTTCGGCATCATGATCGCGACGCGCGTGCCGCGTTTCAGCCCCAGGTTTTGCAGCCACGCGGCAAGGGCACGTGATGTCTTTTCCAGGTCGGCATAGGTCAGGGATTTGCCCATGCAGGCGCAGGCTTCACGGCCGGCATATTTCGTGAAGCTTTCCTCGAACATCGCGACCAGCGACGGATAGCGCACCGCGTCGATCTCGCTGGGTACCCCCGGCGGGTAATGCCGCAGCCAGAGCCGGTCCATTGGTGCTTCCCCCGCGACCGCCTTTTCGCTAGCGCGACGAAGGTCGATTCCGCATCAGCATGAGTCCAACCGGTCCCGCATGCAAGACTGGCGATCGCTAGCGGCCTCCAAACGGAACCAGCGGATTGTCGATCAGCGCGGTCCGGTCGGGCCGATCGGGGGCTGCGACCCCGAGAAAAGCCTCGAAAAGCTCGCGCACTGTGCGCTGCGGCAAATCGCGGGTGATCAAAACCAGCCGGGTGCGATGATCGTCGTCAGGCCAGTGTTCAAGCCGCGCGGTCGGGTGGAATATGTGCTGCACGCCATGCACGACGACCGGCGTGTCTGGCATTTCCGCAAGTTTCACGATGCCTTTGACGCGCAGAAGCTTTTCTCCGTGCGTGGCACGCAACAGTTCGAGGAACATCTCCAGAGTTCCCGACGGGATGGCATCGTCGGCTGTGAGTACAAACGATGAGATATGCTCATCATGCCGATTGACGTCGTGATGATGGTGGTGATGACCGTGGCTGTCCGCGTAGGCTTCGGCGGCAAGCCATTTCTTCACATCAGGGATTTTCCGATCGGGGTCGTAAAGCCCGCTCCCGAGCAGCCTGTTGGCGGTTGCTTCGCCTTTGGCAGCATCAAGGATGGGCGCGGCCGGGTTGAGCCCGCGGAGCCTGGCAACAATTCGCTGTCGTTTGGCCTCGTCCACGAGGTCGGTCTTGGTCAGCACGATGCGGTCGGCAACTGCGGCCTGCTTTACCGCCTCGGCATGCGCATCGAGCGTCGATTCACCGCCGGCGGCATCCACGACGGTTATGACGCCATCCAGACGATAGCGTAAGACGAGATAGGGGTGCGACATTGCGGTATGCAGTACTGGCGCCGGATCGGCGAGGCCCGTGGTTTCGAGCAGCAGCCGTTTGAATGTGCAGCGCCGGTTGTCGAGATCGCGCAGCAGCGTCTCCAGCGCGTCTACGAGGTCGCCGCGCATCGTGCAGCACAAGCAGCCCGATTGCAGCAATACCATGTTGTCGCTGACATACTCCACCAGCAGATGGTCGAGCCCGATCTCGCCGAATTCGTTGATGACGACCGCGGTCTCCGCGAGCGCCGGATCCTTCAGCAGCCGGTTGAGTAACGTGGTTTTGCCGGCGCCCAGGAAGCCCGTGAGGACGGTGAACGGAATGGGCGTGGGCGGTGTCTTTCGCTCAGCGCGCGGCGCGGGCTCGCTCATTGCGTCGACGAGGTGACTTTCGGTTTCGGCTGTTTTGCGGGTTTTGCAGCCTTGGCTGACTTTGCGTCATCCGTCTTTTTGGGTTTTTCGGCCGCTGCACCTTTGGCGGGCTTTTCGCCGCCTTCGGTCTTGGCGGCGGTCTTCTTTTTCTTCTTGGGCGCGGCGCTGGCGGTCTGCGCGACGACCGGATCCGGATGATCGGCCGGGCCGGTGAACACCACCACCGGTGGCGTGGTCTCGACCGGCGGGCCGAGCACGAATTTGCCATTGGCCGGCTTCAGGCTGGAGAGCATGAACGCCTGTCCATTTTCGGATTCGCCGGTTGCGGCGGTCGTCGACTCTTCCGGCTCCTCCTCGTTCTCCTCGGAAGGCGGTTTCCGACGATGCCCGCCGCACATTTCCTCGCGCAGGTTGGGCGGCTGTGCGTCGATCGGCGCCAAGGCATCGACTGTGCCGAGCGAGGGCGTCAGCCAGGACAAACCACCGCTATTAAAGCCGCGTTCGAGGAGCTGCGCCGCCTTTTGTGCACGCACGGCGCCGGACCAGGATCCAAGGATCACCGCGATCAGCCGGCGGCCATTGCGCGTAGCGGAGGCGACGACGTTGTAGCCTGACGCGCAAATGAATCCGGTCTTCATGCCGTCGGCGCCGGGATAACGATCAATGAGCGAATTGTAGTTCCGCATCACGCGGTTGCCGTAGCGGATCGACGAAATGTGCCAGTAGCTGTCGTACTCGGGAAATTCGCGGATCAGCGCGCGCGCCAGGATGCCGAGGTCGCGGGCCGATGAGATGTGGTTCTCGGCGGGTAGGCCGTTCGGATTGACGAAATTGCTTTGCGACATGCCGAGCCGGCGTGCGTTGGCATTCATGAGATCGGCAAAGCCTGCGATCGAACCGCCAACGCCTTCGGCGATTGCCACCGCAATGTCGTTTGCGGATTTCACCATCAGCATCTTCAGCGCGTTGTCGACGGTAACGGCGGCGCCAACCTTGAAGCCCATCTTCGTCGGCTGCTGCGCGGCGGCATTGCGCGATATCGGGAGCAGGGTATTGAGCGACAGACGGCCTTCCTTGACTGCGCGCAGCGTGGTGTAGGCAGTCATTAGCTTCGTGACCGAAGCGGGATACCACGGATAAGTGGCGTTCTCGGCGTGCAGCACCTTGCCTGTTGAAGCCTCGATCAGCAGCTGCGCTTCTGCGTTCGCGCGATCAGTCGCGGCAAGCGCAAGCACACCCACGGTGAGGCCGAGGATCACGGCGCGACAGCAGCGGTTTGAGCGGCCAGTCATCGTTCGCAGTTCAGGGTCCTAAGGCCTCAGAAACGGAAAAGTTCCATAGACGGCCGTGCTAGGCTATCTAAGCTTCGAATGCTAGGCAAAGCGCGTGAACCACAGCTGAATATGTAATGACAGCCAGCAGAGCCTGATGAAAGCGACCAAAGTTCGGCAAAGGAGGCGTTAATGACGGCCTGTATCGTCGGTTGGGCACACAGTCCGTTCGGCAAACTTGCCGGTGAAACGCTCGAAAGCCTGATCGTGAAAGTTGCCGGCGAGGCGCTGGCCGATGCCGGAATTGCCGCAAAAGACGTCGACGAGATCGTGCTCGGGCATTTTAACGCCGGGTTTTCCGCCCAGGATTTTACCGCTTCTTTAGTCCTGCAGGCCTCTAACGACCTGCGCTTCAAGCGCGCTCTGCGGGTCGAGAACGCGTGCGCCACCGGCTCCGCCGCCGTCCATCAGGGAATCAAGACGATTGAGGCGCGCGCCGCGCGCATCGTGCTCGTCGTCGGCGCCGAGCAGATGACGGCAACGCCTGCGTCGGAGATCGGACGCAATCTGTTGAAGGCGTCGTACGTGCGCGAAGAGGCCGACATCGATGGAGGCTTCGCCGGGATTTTCGGCAAAATCGCGGGTCTCTATTTTCAAAAATGGGGCGACCAGTCCGACGCGTTGGCGATGATCGCCGCCAAGAATCACAAGAACGGCGTGGGCAATCCCTACGCGCAGATGCGCAAGGATCTGGGCTACGACTTCTGTCGCACCGAAAGCGAGAAGAATCCGTTTGTAGCCGGCCCGTTGAAGCGTACCGACTGCTCGCTGGTTTCGGATGGCGCCGCGGCGGTCGTGCTTGCCGATGTGGAGACCGCGCTCAAATTCAAGAAGGCAGTCGCGTTCCGTGCCGCCGAGCACGTGCAGGATTTTCTGCCGATGTCGAAGCGCGACATTCTGAAGTTCGAAGGCTGTTCACAGGCCTGGCAGCGCGCGCTTGCGCGATCCGGACTTCAACTGAGCGATTTGTCGTTTGTCGAAACCCATGACTGCTTCACCATCGCGGAACTGATCGAATATGAAGCGATGGGTTTGACCGCCGAAGGGCAGGGAGCGCGCGCGATCAAGGAAGGCTGGACTCAAAAAGACGGCAAGCTGCCGGTGAATCCGTCCGGTGGACTAAAGGCGAAAGGCCACCCAATCGGGGCGACGGGTGTTTCCATGCACGCACTTGCAGCGATGCAACTGACCGGTGCCGCCGGTGACCTGCAGGTGAAGAATGCCAAGCTCGGTGGCATCTTCAATATGGGCGGGACGTCGGTCGCGAACTACGTGAGCGTGCTCGAGCGGATCAAGTAGCTAGTTGAACTTGCGCTCCTTCAGCGTCGGCAGAAACGACGAATCGAAAACGTCGTCCAGTTTCGGTTTCGCGGCCTTGAACTTGTAAGCCATCGCAATCTGGTCGATGGCGCGCTCAAAGCGCTGTTCGTCGATGGCGCCATAGCCATTCGCCTTGACTTCTGGCGTGACGATATTCTCGCGAATGGCCATCGTCAGGCGCTCGAGCTCGACGTTTTTCCTGGCGTCAGGGTTACGTCGCAAAACGGAATCAATTGCCGACGCCGGGTTCCTTACGGTCTCCCTGAGACCGCGCATGAACGCATTGAGGAAGCCTCTCACCGCGTCCGGATGCTCAGCGGCGAATTTCGAGTTCACAATGATGGCGTTGCCGTAAAGCTCGACGCCGTAGTCCGCCATCAGCAGCACGGAGATGTCGCTCACCGGGACGCCCTTGTCCTTGAGATCGACGAAGGTCGTAAATGAGTAGCCGGTTATTGCGTCGATCTGCCCCGCCGCCAGCATGGGCTCGCGCACTGGGAAGCTTACGTTCTCGACCTTTACTTTTGACGGATCGATGCCGTTCACCTGTACGAAAATCGGCCACTGGGCGAAAGCGCCGTCGGACGCCGGTGCGCCGAGCGTCTTTCCTTCCAGGTCTTTCGGCACGACGATACCGCGGCTCTTTCTGCCGATCACCGCGAACGGAGGCCGGTTATAGAGCATGAACACAGCCTTCACCGGCGCGCCCGGTTTGGCATCGCGGTGCTTGATCAGGGTATTAATGTCGCCGAAGCCAATGTCGTACTCACCCGATGCCACGCGCTCGATCGGCTCGATCGAGTTGGAGGCGGGATTTATCGTGACATTGAGGCCTTCCGATTTGAAATAGCCTTTGTCGAGCGGGTGCAGGAAGAGCGCGGCCGGCCCTTCGAATCCGTAGTCGAGCGAGAAATTAACGATTGTTTCCCCGGCTGCGGCGCGGGTCGTCAACGTCGCGGCAATCAGCAGTGGCATCCATGCCCACCAGCGGGTGTGGTGAGCCTTCATCGTGCGCATCCTTCTTCAGCGGTCCGTCGCGCTTGTTCCCGCCACACAGCAAAGGACACGTCGCTGCAAAGGGCAATACGCATAAACATGGATGGCAGCCAATTTGCGACGTTATGACTAACGCCGCCGGTTACGGTCCGCCCGCAGAGGTAAATCTTGAGCACGATAAAGGCGGCTTTGAGATAGAATTGCGAGACGCTTCGGAGGTTCGGGCAATGGCGCCAGCAATCGCCAAAAAGCTTGCGCGCGACATTCCGCCGCTTCGGGCGCCTTACGCTCCGCCCGATGAGGCTATTGCGGCCGAATTATTGGCGTCGGCCGGCCGCGGGAGCGATGCGGAAGCGCGTATCGACGCGCGCGCCACGCGCCTCGTCGAGGCAATCCGGGCCCGTACCGGCGGTCTCGGCGGGGTCGAGGACTTTCTCCACGCCTATGCGCTGTCCACTAAGGAAGGCCTGGCGCTGATGGTGTTGGCCGAAGCGCTGCTGCGTGTGCCCGATGCGGAAACCGCCGACCGCCTGATCGAGGACAAGTTACAGGCGGGCGACTGGGCGCGTCATGGCTCACGTTCGGCGCCTCTCCTGGTATCGGCCTCAGCCTGGACGCTCGGTCTCACTGTCAAAGTCATTCAGCCCGGCGAGACCCCTGAAGGCATTGTCGATGCCCTGATCAAGCGACTTGGATTGCCGGCGGTGCGGGCGGCGACCCGCCAGGCTATGCGGTTGCTCGGTTCACATTTCGTCCTGGGGCAGACGATCGAAGAGGCGCTTGGGCGCGCTGGCTCGCATCGCGAATTTCTTTATTCTTTCGACATGCTGGGTGAGGGGGCTCGCACAAGCACCGACGCCAGGCACTACCTCGATTCGTATGCACGTGCGATCGAAGCCATCGGCAAGACCACAGGCAACGACCCGCTCCCACGTCGTCCCGGAATTTCCGTCAAGCTTTCGGCGCTGCATCCACGCTTCGAGCCATTGTCTCGCGATCGCGTGCTTGCCCAACTCGTGCCGAATTTGCTCGAGCTGGCACAGATCGCAAAACGTTACGAGCTTAATTTCACAATCGACGCTGAAGAGGCGGATCGGCTGGAGCTGTCGCTCGATGTCGTCACCGCGACATTGCGCGATGCCTCGCTGGCCGGATGGGATGGTTTCGGACTTGCGGTGCAGGCCTATCAAAAGCGCGCCGGGCCGTTGATTGACTGGATTGGCGCCGCCGCGGAAAGCCTGAACCGGCGGCTGATGATCCGTCTCGTCAAGGGCGCCTATTGGGACACCGAGGTGAAGCGCGCGCAGGAACGCGGTCTTCCCGACTACCCGGTGTTTACACGTAAGGCGATGACTGACCTTTGCTATCTCGACTGCGTGCGCAAATTGCTTGTGGCGCGGCCACGGCTTTATCCGCAATTTGCGACCCACAATGCGTTGACCGTTGCCTGCGTGATCGAGGATGCCGGCGGCAGCAGCGGTTATGAATTCCAGCGGCTGCACGGCATGGGTGAAGCGCTCTACGAAGCCCTCCTCGCGGAATTGCCGGATCTGAACTGTCGTGTCTACGCGCCCGTGGGCGGCCACGCCGATCTGCTCGCCTATCTGGTGCGCCGGCTGCTGGAAAACGGAGCCAATTCTTCGTTTGTGTCCGTCGCGGCCGACCCTTCAGTACCGGTTGAAACCATCCTGCGGCGGCCGCAAGGCTGGATCGGTGACGCGTCGCATGCGCGACATTCGCATATTCCGTTGCCGCGCGATCTGTTCGGCGCGTCGCGGCGGAATTCATCCGGTGTCGAATTTGGCGACAACACTGCGCTTGAAGCATTGGTTGCCGAAATCCGTTCGGCCCCAAAAATTGCCGACGCAAAACCATTGATCGACGGTTCGGCGGTAGCCGGACGTGAGCGTGCGGTCAGCTCTCCCATTGACGGTGCCGTCATCGGCGCCGTGCAGGAAGGCGATGAGTCTCTGGTTGTCGCTGCGATGGCATCTGCACAGGCCGCTTTCCCAGCGTGGAGTGCAACGCCCGTGACCGCGCGCGCCGCAGCACTCGAACGTGCCGGCGATCTGCTTGAGCAGAATCGTGGCCGCTTGATCGCGCTGCTGCAAAGCGAGGCAGGCAAGACGATCGACGATTGTGTTTCCGAGGTGCGCGAGGCGGTCGATTATTGTCGGTTCTATGCGCAAGACGCGCGCCGAATGCTTGCGCCGCAGGCCCTGCCGGGTCCGACCGGCGAATCCAACGAGCTGCGCATGCGGGGCCGCGGTGTGTTCGTCTGCATCAGCCCGTGGAATTTTCCGTTGGCAATTTTCACCGGGCAGGTCGTCGCAGCGCTCGCTGCCGGCAACGCCGTCGTGGCGAAGCCAGCCGAGCAGACGCCGCTTGTGGCCTTCGAGGCCACCAGACTGCTGCATCGCGCCGGTGTCCCAGCCAGCGTGCTCAACCTCGTTCCGGGCGACGGGAAAACCGGCGCGCTTCTCGTTGCCGATCACCGCGTGGCGGGGGTTGCCTTCACGGGTTCGACCGAGGTGGCCCGCGGCATCAACCGCGCATTAGCGGCCAAGAATGGGCCTATTGCGGCACTGATCGCCGAGACCGGGGGCGTCAACGCCATGATCGTTGATGCGACGGCACTGCCCGAACAAGTCACGGACGATGTGATCGCCTCGGCATTCCGCTCGGCCGGTCAGCGCTGCTCTGCATTGCGGTTGCTGTGCGTGCAGGAAGATGTCGCCGATCGCGTGCTCGACATGATCGTCGGTGCTACGTGCGAACTCAGCCTCGGAGATCCGCGCGAGCTTGCGACGCATGTCGGGCCTGTCATCGACGGTAAGGCCAAGAGCAAGCTCGACCGCTGGATTGCCATGATGGACTCGCGCAGCGCGGTTTTGTTTCGTCTGGAGGCAAATCCTCCGGCCGGCGGCACCTACGTCACCCCGGCGATCATCGAGCTCGACAACGCGCGCGAGCTTAAGGAGGAAGTCTTCGGACCAGTTCTTCATGTCGTCCGCTGGCGGTCAAGCGAACTCGACCGGCTGCTCGACGATATTGCTGCCAACGACACCGCGCTGACTCTCGGCATCCATTCTCGCATTGAGACGGTCGTCACGCACGTTGCTGCGCGCATGCCGCACGGCAACATCTATGTGAATCGAAACATGATCGGGGCGGTGGTCGGCTCCCAGCCATTCGGCGGGAGTCATTTGTCCGGGACTGGGCCGAAAGCGGGGGGCCCGAATTATCTGCGACGGTTTGCTCTCGAACAGGTCGTTACGGTGAACACGGCGGCGTCAGGGGGCAATGCGACGCTCCTGTCGGAGGAAGAATAATTATAAGGTCAGGCATGCCGGGCCGTGTGAATGGCCCGTTCAAGGTAAAATTGCCTCCCTTTGGACCCATTTCCCCGCTTAATCCTTCGATTACCGTGACGGAAGGCCAGGCCGCAACCAGCGGCGGCTGTCACATGCGTTAACCGGTTTCGCGTGCGGTTCGGGTATTCTGGCGTGTATGACTGATTCGATTGCCAGGCTTTATGACGCCGTGATCGCGGCGCGCGGCGCGGACCCGGCGAAATCGCGGACCGCTCGGCTGCTACGCGCGGGTCGCGCGAAGATGGCGAAGAAGCTCGCCGAAGAGGCGGTCGAGGTCGTCATTGACGCCATGCACGGACAGCCGGAAGCCGTGGTCATGGAAAGCGCGGATCTGGTCTACAATCTCGTGGTGCTTTGGGTTCACGCCGGTGTACGTCCAGAGGATGTCTGGGCCGAAATGCGCCGCCGCGAGTTGATGTTCGGCATTGCAGAAAAAGTGCCAAAAGATTTGGTTCGGGCGGCGTCGCGGCGTAAAGTTGTCTCGTTGGAGACCAGGCGCGTCCGCAAGCGCCGTTGATCCGTCACAATTCTCCCTACGAGTAGACTGATGACTGTTGAGGCCGCCGAGCCGCGATCCCTGCTGCGCCGTCTTTATGACTGGTGCCTGGCAGCGGCCCATAAACCGCATGCGATGTGGCTTATGGGCGCGGTTTCTTTTGCCGAAAGCTCATTCTTCCCGGTTCCGCCTGACGTGATGCTTATACCGATGGCTTTGGCGCGACCCGAGCGCGCCTATGTAATGGCGATCTGGTGCACGATAACGTCGGTGGCCGGTGGCATTCTCGGCTACGCCATCGGCGCGTCGCTTTATGATTCCGTCGGGCTTTGGCTGATCCAGCTCTATGGCTATGGCGACAAAGTCGAAGCCTTTCGCGAAGCTTATGCGCAGTGGGGTGCCTGGATCATTCTTTTGAAAGGTCTGACCCCGATCCCCTACAAGATTGTCACCATCACGTCCGGATTTGCCGGTTACAACTTCGGGCTATTCATCCTTTTTTCGATTATTACGCGGGGCGCGCGCTTCTTCGTGCTGGCGTTTCTGCTCCACCGCTACGGCGAGAGTGCGCGCCACATCATTGAAAAACGCTTGGGCCTATGGGTGCTGCTCGGTGCCATAGTTATCGTCATCGGCCTTGTAGGCGCGCTNTACTTGTTTTGACGGCACCGGGTTCCTCATTTTCGCCACCGAAAGTGGGTANNCGATTGCCGGTGGGCTGATTGATCTCCGGTTTTGCCGGCCATGGGCACCANGCAGGCTTTGAAATTTCGTCGAACTGGTCTGGCGGGCCGGTCTGCGCTCGGCTGGTCGTTCGCGGCCATCCTGGTACTGACGTCAGCATTGGCATTTGCGCAGGACGCTGCGCCTCCCGCTGACAAGCCGCAAGAGGACACAGGGTTTTTCGGGGCAGTCGGTCGCTGGTTCTCGCAGCAGTCCGCCAACGTGAACTCGACATTCAAAGACGCACGCCAGAAGGTTGAAGGGTTCAGCCAGGACGCGGGCGCCGCCGCGAAGTCAACCGTCGAAGGCGCCAAGGATGCGGCCGGAGCAGTCGCGCGTATTCCCAACGTGCGGACTGTGAGCGGCCACGAAAAATGTCAGGTCGCGCCGAACGGAGCGCCCGACTGTGTTGCCGCGGCGAACGCCATTTGCAAGACGAAAGGTTTTGATTCAGGGCGTAGCCTCGACATGACTACAGCGGAGATCTGCCCCCCCAAAGTCTGGATGGCAGGACGATCGACCGGCCCCGAATGTCGGATGGAAACTTTTGTCTCGCGGGCAGTCTGTCAGTGAGCGTCACCGTCTGATCGGCGGCTGCTTGTACTGAGACCGTGTTTATGTTTCCGTCGCATGCCAGCGACGGGGCGTCCCTTGAATCTCCATGCGAAACTTCTTGAGCGTGAGACGGCCGGCCGACCGGTGACGGTCGTCGTAATCGGCGCCGGAAAATTCGGAACGATGTTCCTTTCGCAGGCGCGCCTCACGCAAGGAATGCACGTTGTCGCCGTTGCTGATCTCGACGTCGGTCGGGCACGGAGTCAGTTGAAAACCGCGGGCTGGCCGGACGAAACCTATGCCGCTCCTTCACTGGCAGATGCACATAAGAAGCGGACGACGTTCGTCACCGACGACGCCGAAGCTCTCATCGCCGATCCGCGGATCGAGGTGATCATCGAGGCAACCGGCGTGCCCGGCGCTGGCATCCATCATGCACTCAAGGCAATTGCCAACGGCAAGCACATCGTCATGGTCAACGTCGAGGCCGATGCGGTTGCCGGCCCCTTGCTCGCGCGCCGCGCGAAAGCCGCGGGTGTTGTTTATTCGCTTGCTTGGGGCGATCAGCCGGCGCTGATCTGCGAGCACGTCGATTGGGCGCGTGCTGCAGGCTTCAAGGTCATCTGCGCGGGCAAGGGCACGCGCTACGAGCCGCACTATCACAAGTCCAACCCCGACAACGTCTGGGACATCCTCGACAAATATCTGAACATCTCGGATCGCAAGTCGATCAATCCGAAGATGTTCAATTCATTCGTGGACGGAACCAAATCGGGCATCGAAATGACGGCGGTGTGCAACGCCACTGGATTGGTGCCGCAGTCGAACGGGCTTGGCTTCCCTCCGGCGACGCGTTTCGAGCTCGCCGAAATCTGCAAACCCAAGAGCGACGGCGGCACCCTGGAAAAAGCCGGTGTCACCGAAGTGACGTCGTCGGTCTATCGCGATGGTCGCGACGTACCGCATCATCTTGCGCTCGGCACGTATGTTGTCTTTGAAGGCGACACCGAGTACGCGCGGCGCTGCTTCAAGGAATACGCGATGCTGCCGGACAGAACCGGCAAATACGCGGCCCTTTACCGACCGATCCACATGATTGGGCTTGAGCTCGGCATTTCCGTCGCAAGCGCGGCGTTACGCAATGAGGCGACCGGCGCGCCGAACGGATTCCGTTCGGACGTGGTAGCGACCGCCAAACGTGCATTGAAGGTTGGCGAGATGCTCGACGGTGAGGGCGGCTTCTGCGTCTGGGGCAGGCAGACGCCGGCCGACGTGTCGCTTGAGCGCGAGTTGCTGCCGCTCGGACTAGCGCACGGCGTGAAACTCAAGCGCGACATTGCCGAGGGCCAGGCGCTCCGGTGGTCGGACGTTGCCTACGATCCGAACGATCCGGCGGTGAAGATCCGGCGTGAGATGGAAGCCGCGTTCGGCCGGCGCAATGTCGGCGTCGAGCCTGTTGGCTAGCGCCTACGTAGAATCCCCTAAGCGAGAAATTGATCAACATCAAACTTCACCAGCCGAAGTGGGGTGGTCCTTCATTGATAGGAGAACCGCGATGAACGCGGCCTTGCTCACTGCCGATCACAATACCCACATCAAGATTGTTGCTATGGGCCTCTCGGCAGCATTCATGATCGCCTTGACGGCGCTGCTTGCGCATTAAGACCGCCCTTCAGCTGAGTTCGATAGTGCCGTCCACTTTATGAGTGAGATTGATCTTGCCGATGGTGAGCACCATCTGCGCATTGATCGTTTCGTTGCCCTTCAATCGACCATCGGCCACTGCCGCCCGGATTGCTTTTTCGATCTCTTGTTGTGACGTCACACCCACAACCTTGAGAAATTTGCGAAGGGACATGTTGAGAGCTTCTTCGTTCATCTCAGGCACTCCTTGAAAAGCCGGATTCGGCATCAATCTTACGGTGCGCAAGGCACACTTACCAACCCGGCCGCCGTCAAATGCGGGACACGCGTTTTTGTTTGGCTGTGCTGCGACTTGACGCTATAGCTATGCCCCCAAAAGCCGGTGTGGCGGAATTGGCAGACGCGCACGACTCAAAATCGTGTTCCCAAAAGGAGTGTCGGTTCGACCCCGACCACCGGCACCATCCAGGTTATCGACGGCCATGACCAACGATATCGCTGCGCACATGGACGGCTATTTGGCTATCGCCAGGCGGGATCCGGCTCTTGCCGCGGCATCGATCATTGCCGGGGTTGGGCTGCTTACGATCTGTGGATTTTTTTTCTTCGAGTACGTACTCGGCTATCCACCGTGTCCGCTCTGCCTGGATCAGCGGAACGCTTTCTACGTCAGCGTACCGCTCGCGGCGCTGCTCTGTCTCGGTGCCAGCCATGGCGCTTCGCGCAAGGTAATGATTGCCGGCTTTGCCGTTATCACCGCCGTCATGCTCTGGAATACAGGACTGTCCGCCTATCACGCTGGTGTCGAGTGGAAATTCTGGCCGGGCCCGAATGATTGTTCGGGACCGATCAACGGTTTTGGATCGGCCGGAAATTTGCTCAAGCAGCTTGAAAACATCCGCATCGTTCGTTGCGACGAAGCGGCGTGGCGTTTTCTCGGTATCTCGCTCGCCGGCTATGATGTTCTGGTATCCCTGTTCCTCGCGGCCGTTGCCGGCTGGGGCCTGAAGGCGTCGCTCGCGCGGCGGAGCCGGACCTAGAATGCGCAGCAGAGGTTCAACATCATGGAAGTTCTGATTATCGGCGCGGGCATTGGCGGATTGACGCTGGGTCTGATGCTGCACCGTGCCGGGATCGCCTGCCATATCTTTGAAGCGGCGCCGGAACTCAAGGCCGTCGGTGTCGGCATCAACATCCTGCCGCATGCGTCGCGCGAGCTATGTGCCCTCGGGCTCGAGGATGCGCTCGCAAAGGTCGCCGTCACGACGCGCGAATATTGCTTCTACAACCGCTTCGGCCAGTACATCTACAGCGAGCCGGCCGGCAAGTTTGCGGGTTACGACGTGCCGCAGTTCTCGATCCATCGTGGTGATCTGCAGATGGTCCTGCTTGACGCGTTTGTCGAGCGCGCCGGTGCGGACAGGGTGATCACCGGCTGGCGCTGCACGCGCGTCGAGCACGACGGGCCGGAAGCGATTGCGCATTTCGAGGACGTCGGCGGCAGGCCGCTGCCGTCGCAGCGCGGCAGTGTTGCTATCAGTGCCGAAGGCATTCACTCGGTCTTGCGCAAACAGCTTTATCCGAACGAGGGGCCGCCAAAGTATTCGGGCATCAACATGTGGCGCGGCGTCACACGCTGGAAACCGTTTTTGTCGGGCGCCAGCATGATCCGCATTGGCTGGCACCATCCGGCGAAGCTGCTGATCTATCCGATCCGCAACAACGTCGACGCTGAGGGTCGCCAACTGGTGAACTGGGTCTGCGATATCGAGACGCCGCAATACCAGGCGCGCGATTGGAACCGGCGCGGCCGGCTGGAGGACTTCCTGCCCGCCATGGCCGACTGGCACTTCGACTGGCTCGATGTACCGCAGTTCATCAGCAACTCGGACGCGATTCTCGAATATCCGATGGTCGATCAGGACCCCTTGCCACGCTGGAGCTTTGGTCGCCTGACGCTGTTGGGAGATGCAGCGCACCCGATGTATCCGCGTGGCGCCAACGGCGCGGCGCAGGCCATACTCGACTGCCGCGCGCTGACGGATGCTCTTGTTGCCAACGCCGATCCGGTCTCGGCACTCAAGGCTTATGAAGACAGGCGCCTCCCTGCGACGAGCGAGGTTGTGCTGGCCAACCGCAAGGCCCCACCCGACGCCATCCTGCATGAGGTGTATCGCCGCACTGGCGACAAGCCGTTCAAAAATATCGACGATGTCATCAGCCGCGAGGAATTAATCGCGCTATCCGAGAGTTACAAGCGCGTCGCCGGCTACGACAAGGAACGGCTGAAATCTCGGGTTTGACGGGTGCCAAAAAAGCTGACGACCACGAAATGCTTGGGTGCGCGTACATCCGGCGTCACCCGCTGCAACTTCGTGGCCGCTCGATGACGGAGCCCGAAGGCTCTACATCATCGCTGAAAGCCATATAGGCGTTGTTTGTTCCAATTCAAGGGCGACGGTCAATATGGCAAACGTGCGGGTTTACACATCAACCGCGAAGCTTCTGCATTGGCTTATTGTTGCGCTCCTGATCGCCCAATTCATCTTCGCCTGGACGATGCCGCACATCGGCCGCAACACACCTGTTACGACACTGATCAGCCTGCATTTCACGTTCGGCATCATCGTGCTCGGCGTTGCCATCGCGCGCCTTGCATGGCGCGCGACGCACCGTGAGCCGGCGCCGCTCGATGGCGTGCCGCCCTGGCAGGTGCTGAGCGCACGCGTCTTGCATTGGAGTCTCTATGTCCTGTTGTTTGTCGTGCCGATCCTCGGCTGGATCAACGCTTCGTGGCGCGGTATGCCGATTNCGATGTTCGGAACGGAGCTGCCGCAACTGGTGGCCACCCGCGCGCCCGGTTGGCGCTGGACCGGCGACGTGCACGCGTTGCTGTCAAATTATCTGATGCTGACACTCGTCGGTCTGCACGTGCTGGCCGCGCTCTATCACTATTTCATCCGCCGCGACCAGGTGTTGCAGCGGATGTTGCCAGGGAGACAGTGAGGGCTTTATCGCCTTTCGGGCGGGATCTCTTTCATTCGGGAAGAATGCTTGGCGATATCGTCGAGGCTGTAGGACAGGTATACGCGTTTCGTTGATGGCAGGCGCTTGGCGACAGACAGGCCCGGTCGCCATTCGGTTGCCGGACGTATTGGACGCGGCGCAAAACCACCACCGCAATTCGGGCAGACATTGTACAGTTTGTGCTCAACACAGGCGGCGCAGAACGTGCATTCGTAGGAGCAGATACGCGCGTTTATGGAATTGGGCGGCAGATCGGTATCGCAAAATTCGCAGTTGGGTCTAAGTTCGAGGGCCATTGGTGCCTCCATCTGCCGCCACGTGTTTGGACGCGCGCCGGTTGATTACTGTTTTGTCATCACCTTGCGCTTCCAGCCTTCCCAGGTGCGCGCAAGCCCATGGCCCTCCCGCGCCTCGATTTTGCGGGCTTCCTCATCGTCCATGTAAGTGATTGGCCCGCCCATGCTCATGGCCTGCATCTGCAGCGTCGCGTTAAGGGCGAGGAATATTGTACGGCCGACGACGCGTGGCAGCGATGGCCCGGTGACGACGGCGCCGTGCCCGCGCATCAACGCGGCCGGATGACTGCCGAGCACTTCGGCAAGATCATGCCCAAGCGTTGGATTGCGGATAAGCATGTCGGTCATTCCCGCGCGGTCGCGGATTTCGAAAACCGGGATTCCGAAACTGATGAAGGCCGAGCGGTGGTACATCGGCTTGAGCGGCACCTTGGTGACGCCGAACGGAATGAGCGACGGCGCGTGCGTGTGCACGACGGCGACCACGTCGGGCCGCATCTTGTAGATCTCGCCGTGGATATAGCGTTCGGTGAACAGTGCCGACATCGGCAGGCCGTGCGTGTCGACGGGCCGGCTGTCGAGATCGAATTCCAGAATATCTTTCTCGGTGACGAGGTCGGCCGAAAGGCCGCGCGACATCAGAAAACGGCTCGGATCGCGATTGTGCCTGACCGACACGTGACCCCAGCCGTCGAGCAGGCCGTGATCTGCTAGGATGCGGCCGGCGGCGACCAGGTCTTCGACCAGCTTCGGGTCAGGGGGCCCGGCCGAGGCGGGCGCCGGCTGCGCCGTAGCCCCCGCACTCCAAAATCCGACGATTACGGTCACGATCAGCACGCTGCGGAAATGTTGCAGCCTGCCTGTCATGGCAAACTCCAATGGTGTGAAGCTTACGGCTCGAGTTCGGTGTCCCAGTAGAGGTAATCGAGCCAGCTTTCGTGCAGATAGTTCGGTGGGAACAGTCTGCCGTTGCGGTGCAGGTGGTGCACCGTCGGCTGGAACGGCATCTGCGACGGCCACATCTTCGCTTCGTTCGGCGTGAGATTGCCTTTGCGCAGGTTGCACGGCGAGCAGGCCGCAACGACGTTGTTCCAGGTCGTGTGACCGCCACGCGAGCGCGGCAGCAGATGATCGAACGTGAGGTCGTCGCGCTCGCCGCAGTATTGGCACGAGAAGCGGTCGCGCAGGAAGACATTGAACCGGGTGAAGGCCGGGTGCGTCGATGGCTTCACGAAGGTCTTTAGCGAAACCACGCTCGGCAGCTTCATCTCGAAAGACGGGCTGTGCACCGCGCGGTCGTAATTGGCGACGATGTTCACGCGCTCGAGAAAGACCGCCTTGATCGCGTCCTGCCAGGACCACAGGGAAAGCGGATAATAACTCAACGGCCGAAAATCCGCGTTGAGCACCAGAGCCGGAAAACCGCTAGGCGAAACGTGAACGTTCAAGCGACGCTCCTCGACCTCCTTAAGGCTGCCGCCACGCAGCTAATGGCCTAGTAATAGGGCAGCGTGACAGGATTGTGAAGCGGGGACGGGGGGTTACCCGCAAGTCTGCTATTTGCCTGCGGCAAAGCACTTGGCCAGAAATTCGCCGCCTTGGCGCAAGCCCTCCTGGTCGATGCCATGGCCTACCCCGGATGAAATGTGCCACTGCGCCGGAATTCCCAGCGCTGCGAGGCTTTGGGCGGCGTGGAACAGCGCCTGCACCGGAATGAGTTGGTCGGCGTCGCCGTGGATCAAAAGCACAGGCGGCTTGCTGCGGACCTCCGCGGCGAACGACTCGACGTCGACATTTTCCGGCATCACGAGCATCCCGGAATAGCCGACGATTCCCTCCGGCGCGACCGTGCGGCGCAGGCCGACATGGAGCGACATCATCGTGCCCTGGCTGAAGCCGACAAGTGCCAGCGCCGACGGCGGAAGATCGCAACGTTTCAACTCGGCATCCAGGAAGCGCTCGAGAACCGGTGCGGCCTCGTTGACACCGGTCCAACGCTCATCCGGATTGCGGAATGTCAACGGAAACCATTCGCGGCCCACGGGGGCCTGGCCGCAGGGCCGCGGCGCGTGCGGCGAAACGAACGCGGCGTCGGGCAACAGGCCTTGCCAGGCACGGCCGATCTCGATCAGGTCGTTGCCGTCGGCCCCGTAACCGTGGAGAAAAACCACAAGTTGACGCACGCGTCCCGAGCGCGCCTCAAGGCGCGGTCCGTCCAGTTCAGCCATTCTTCTTTTTCCTTTTCGTTGTCTTCGTGCCGGCCGCTTCGTTCGGCCGGCCATTCGGCTGAACCGGCACCACGTCACGCTTCTTCACGACATGATAATAGGCCCAAAGCAGATGGGCTGCCACGCCGCGCCATGGCCGCCAGGCTTCGGCGATCTTGGCGAGCGCCTTGGCGTTCGGGCGTTTGCGCAGACCGAGGGCAAGGCGCGCGGATTCCTGCACGGCGAGATCGCCGGACGGAAAGGCATCCGCGTGCCCGAGGCAAAAGAGAAGATAGATATCAGCGGTCCATGGCCCAACCCCATGCAGGGCGGTGAGCGCGGCGTGCGCTACGTCGGCATCCATGTTGCCGACGGCAGTGAGATCGATCCGGCCTCTGGCGACCGCTTTGCCGATTTCGCGGATCGATTTGATCTTCGGGGCTGACAGCCCAAGCCGCCTGAGCTTGTCGGCGCGCGCGCGGCGCACCGTATCGTGGTGAAATGGATCGAACGCGGCGAAGAGTCGGGCACGGATCGCGGCGGCGCTTGCGGTGGAAAGCTGCTGGCCGCAAACGATCGCGCACAGGCCGGGGAATCCCGGTTCGCGCCGGCGCAGGTTGAACGCTCCGGCTTTCTCGGCGACCGGTTTGAGCCGCGGGTCGGCGATAACAAGCTCTGCAAGGCCAGCCTGGAGATCGGCTTCAGTATGGAGGAAATGGGTCATGCGCTATCCGTCTAGCAAGCAAGACGGTAGATAGAAAAGCCATGCCACCCGTTTTCCGCTTTGCGCCATCGCCGAACGGCTATTTGCATCTCGGCCATGCATTGTCCGCTTTGCTCAATGCTGACATGGCGCGCGCGAATAGTGGCCGGCTGCTGCTGCGCATCGAGGATGTCGACACCGCGCGCTGTCGGCCGGAATACGAGACGGCGATCTACGAAGACCTGGCATGGCTCGGCTTGCATTGGGAATTCCCAATCCGCCGGCAATCCGAACACTGGGACAACTACCGTGACGCGCTCGCGCAGCTTGAGGCCATGGGTCTGATCTATCCGAGTTTCGAGAGCCGCGCTGAGATTACGCGCCTCGTGACCGACCGTGAGGCACAGGGACCCTGGCCGCGCGATCCCGATGGCACGCCGCTTTATCCGGGTGATGCAAAAAACATGAGCCAGACTGAACGAAACCGGCGTATCGAAGCCGGCGAGCCTTACGCGCTGCGGCTCGACATGCGCGCGGCCATGGCGCGTGCCGGCACGCTGACCTGGATCGAGACCGGCGCCGGACCGGCCGGCGAAACCGGCAGTGTCGCGGCCGATCCTTCAGCATGGGGTGATGTGATTCTGGCGCGCAAAGAGACACCGACCAGCTATCACCTAGCGGTCATCGTCGACGACGCCGCGCAAGGCGTGACCGACGTGGTGCGCGGCCGCGACCTGTTTTATGCAACGGCAGTCCACCGCTTGCTCCAGGTGCTGCTCGGTCTGGGCGCGCCGCGCTACCATCATCACCGGCTTGTATTCGATGAGACCGGCAACAAGTTGTCGAAATCGACGCAATCCACCGGCCTGCGCGAGCTTCGCGCACGCGGAGTAACGCCCGCGGATATTCGCAGCCTGACCGGGCTCGATTGAGCCGGTCTTCCATGTCAATGTCGCGTCCCGGGTAAGGGATTAATGCCAAAGGTCCGAAAAAAAGCGCCGCGGCGGCGCCGTCCACGCCGCACGCCCAGACGGCCCTCGGAAAAGGCGCCGTCAGCGCGCGCGATCGAGGCTGCGCTTGCCGGGATCGCGCACGATATCCGCACGCCATTGACCGGAATCGTTGCGCTTGCCGAACTGCTGGTGTCGTCGGATCTGGGTACGCGCGAGCGCGAGTGGGCGAGCGCGATCAAAAGCGGCGCCGATCACCTTTCGGTACTGACCACTGTTATTGTTGATGCAGCAAAGGCAAAGGCCCATGGCCTCGTTCTTCGCAATGAGCCTTTTGCACCACGTGCGCTTGCCGAGGCTGTCGGCGCGGCTCTCGCGGCGCGTGCCCACAATAAGGATCTCAAGACCAACATCAAAATAGCCGACAATCTGCCGGCGATGGCGTCGGGCGATGGTTTGCGCTTGCGCGCAGCTCTGGAGAACCTGGCGGACAATGCCGTAAAATTTACGCACCAGGGAAAAGTGACGTTTGCGGCAACGGCTGAACAGGCCAAGCAAGGCCGCATGCGCCTGGTCTTCAGTTTTGCAGACGACGGCATCGGCATCAGCGCCGGTGAGCTCAAGCTGCTGTTTCGTCCGTTCGCGCAGGCCAGCGTCAAGATTTCGAAACTTTACGGCGGCGCGGGGCTTGGGCTCTCGCTGGTCAAACGTCTCGCACAGGCGATGGGCGGCGACCTCAGTGTGACCAGCAAAAAAGGCAGCGGCTCCATATTCCGTTTAAGTGTGCTCGTTGAATCNCTTGAAGCGCGAGCAACGGCACAGCGACAGGACCGTAGGCCGACACCTGTTCGGCCGCTGTCGATCCTTTGTGCGGAAGACAATCCCTATGGCCGCGTGGTGATGAACACGATTCTCGGCGAATTAGGTCATCGGGTTGATTTCGCCGAGACCGGCGAAGCCGTCGTGGCGGCGGTCGAGCGCGGCGGTTACGACGTTGTGCTGATGGACGTTACGCTTCCCGGCCTGAACGGCATCGACGCGGCGCGCCGCATACGCGCGCTGCCGGGAAAGACTGGCCTTACGCCGATCGTTGGTATCTCCGGCCGTGGCGAAAGCGGTGACGAGGCAGCCGCACGTGATGCAGGGATGAATTTCTATTTCGTGAAACCAGTGAGTCCGCGAAAGCTTGCGCAGGCGCTAACGGAATGCAGCATGCGCTGATCAGACGTTGCTGGCGCCCTTGGCACGTTCGACGATCCGCACCACGTCCGACATGATACGGTTCAGTTCGAAATCTTTCGGCGTGTACACCGCTGCTACGCCGGCTTTTTCCAGCTCCGCGGCGTCCTCTGGCGGAATGATGCCGCCGACGATCACCGGCACGTCGAGGCCGGCCTTTTTCATGCGTCCGACGACGTCCTCGACCAGCGGCAGATGGCTCCCTGACAGCACGGAAAGTCCGACGACATGCGCCTTTTGCTTGCGCGCGGCTTCGACGATTTCCTCCGGCGTCAGCCGGATGCCCTCATACACGACTTGCATGCCGGCATCGCGCGCACGTACTGCAATCTGCTCGGCGCCATTGGAATGGCCGTCCAGTCCCGGCTTGCCAACGAGGAACGTGAGCCGGCGACCAAGTTTGCGGGAAACGCGGTCGACATCGGCGCGGATGTCGTCGAGCCCGGTGACGTCGTTGCGCATCGCGCGACCAACGCCGGTCGGCGCCCGATATTCGCCGAAAGCCTCGCGCAGCGTCCATCCCCATTCGCCGGTTGTGACGCCCGCTTTTGCGCATGCGATCGAGGCCGGCATGATGTTGCCGCCGCTGGTGGCGGCGCGTTTGAGGTCCTTCAGCGCAGCGGCGACCGCAGCATTGTCGCGCGCTTCGCGCCAGGCTTTTAGCCGTTCGGTCTGCCCAAGCTCGGCTTCCTCGGATACGGTGAGAATGGCGTCCGCTGCTGCGGCCAGCGGCGATGGTTCGCTTTCAAGATATTTATTCACGCCGATGACAACCTGATCGCCGCGCTCGATGGCTTCGAGCCGCGCCGTGTTCGACTCGACAAGCTGCCGCTTCATGTAGCCGGTGTCGACGGCGGCGACTGCGCCGCCCATCTCTGCGATCCGATTGAGCTCCTCGCGGGCCTGCTGTTTCAGTGCTTCGACCTTGCGCGCGATTTCGCTTGAGCCGTCGAAGATATCACCGTAGTCGAGCAGATCGGTCTCATAGGCGAGAATCTGCTGCATGCGCAGCGACCACTGCTGGTCCCATGGACGTGGCAGCCCAAGCGCTTCGTTCCATGCCGGCAACTGGACTGCGCGCGCACGCGCGCTTTTCGACAGCGTTACTGCCAGCATTTCGATCAGGATGCGCGCGACGTTATTTTCAGGCTGCGGCTCGGTCAGCCCGAGCGAGTTAACCTGGACGCCGTAACGGAACAGTCGTTGCTTGGCATCGGTGATGCCGTAGCGCGCGCGTGTAATCTCGTCCCACAACTCGGTAAAGGCGCGCATTTTGCAAAGCTCGGTGATAAAGCGCAGGCCGGCGTTAACAAAGAACGAGATACGTCCGACGACCTCACCGAACTTGTCCGGCGGCACTTCGCCCGAGGCCTTCACGGTGTCGAGCACCGCGATCGCGGTGGCGAGTGCAAATGCCAGTTCCTGCACCGGCGTCGCGCCGGCTTCCTGCAGGTGATACGAGCAGACGTTGATCGGATTCCATTTCGGAATTTCCTTGGTCGTGAACAAGATCACGTCCTTGATCAACCGCATCGACGGCGCCGGCGGAAAAACGTAGGTGCCACGCGACAGGTATTCCTTAATGATGTCGTTTTGCAACGTGCCCTGCAGGCTTGCGCGCGGCGCGCCTTGTTCGTCGGCAACCGCGATGTACAGCGCCATCAGCCACGCGGCGGTGGCGTTGATGGTCATCGAGGTGTTCATCGTGTCCAGGGGGATGCCGTCGAACAGCGCGCGCATGTCGCCGAGATGGCAGATGGGCACGCCGACCTTGCCGACCTCGCCCTTCGCGAGCACGTGGTCGGAATCGTAGCCGGTCTGGGTCGGCAGATCGAAGGCGACCGATAGGCCAGTCTGACCTTTCGCCAGATTTTTCCGGTACAGCGCGTTGGAATCCGCCGCCGTCGAATGACCGGCATAGGTGCGGAAAATCCAGGGCTTATCGCGTGTTGGGCGCTCGCGTGTCATGGCCGCCGTCAGGCTTCAGGCGGCAAAGTGCCGCCTTTTTTGCTGCATCGCAATATAAATCTTTTCAGGCTTTGCGTTTGCGGCGGCAGCCGATGCGATTGCCACCATGCCCATCCAGCCGCCGGCCGCATACGCCAGTGCGAACACAACTTCGGAGAGCCACTCGAAGGCGGGCCAGTACGTTCCGCGGAAGTTGGCGAAAACGGCCGAGCGCGAGGTGTGAGCAGGTGTCGGGGTCGCCGAGCAACTGTGGCGCCACTGCGATCAGCAGAACGTAGACGCCCGCGGCGACAAGCCGCGGTCATCGCGGCCCGAAGACCGCTCGGTTCGACGAATGGTCTGCTCGGACATGCCCGCGCTCCGAGTGATCCGGGCACGCTACGGGTGACGAATTGCAAAGCCTTAATGCGCTTGGCGGCAGAACGATCGATACAACCTTTTGAACCAATCGATGCCGGATCGCCCCGAGTGCATCATAGGAGCTGCCCGATCCGCCCTATATCGGGTCCCGGAATAGCCATCCCTCCGTAACCAATTGCCGCCGCAACGTTTTTTGCGAACGCAAAAGGTATTATTGCGACGCAACATAATTTGCGCCAGATTGTTATAGGCAGGGAGGATCACTCGATGCCGGCAGTCGCCAAAGCGCGGGGGGTGGCTCCGCTCAAAGACCTCTACGATATCGGCGAGATTCCGCCGCTCGGGCACGTGCCGGAGAAGATGCACGCATGGGTGATCCGCAAGGAGCGGCACGGACCACCCGACAAATCATTCCAGCTCGAGGTGGTGCCGACCTGGCCGATCGGCGACGACGAAGTGCTCGTCTACGTGATGGCAGGCGGCGTGAACTACAACGGCGTCTGGGCCGGCCTCGGCGTTCCGATCTCACCGCTCGACGGCCACAAGCATCCATTCCACATCGCCGGCTCCGATGCCTCCGGCGTGGTGTGGGCCGTCGGCACCAAAGTCAAGCGCTGGAAGGTCGGGGACGAAGTCATCGTCCATTGCAATCAGGACGATGGCGACGACGAGGACTGCAACGGCGGCGATCCCTTGCTCTCGCCATCGCAGCGCATCTGGGGCTACGAGACTCCGGACGGATCGTTCGCGCAGTTCTGCCGCGTGCAGTCGCGCCAGCTGATGCCGAAGCCGAACCATCTCTCGTGGGAAGAGTCGGCTTGCTACACGCTTACGCTTGCGACCGCGTATCGGATGCTGTTCGGGCATCCTCCGCACACGCTTAAGCCTGGCGACAACGTTCTGGTGTGGGGCGCCTCCGGCGGGCTCGGTGTGTTCGGTGTCCAGCTTGTCGCCGCGTCCGGCGCCAACGCCATCGGGGTTGTCTCGGACGAGTCGAAGATTGAATACGTTCTCAACCTCGGCGCCAAGGGAGTCATCAACCGCAAAGATTTCAAGTGCTGGGGACAGATGCCAGCGGTTAACTCGCCGGAATTCGGCGAGTGGACGAAGGAAGCTCGCCGCTTCGGCAAGGCGATCTGGGAAATTACCGGGAAACGCGATGTCGATATCGTCTTCGAGCATCCGGGCGAGCAGACATTTCCGGTGTCATGCCTTGTCGTCAAGCGCGGCGGTATGGTTGTCTTCTGTGCAGGAACGACGGGCTACAATCTCACGTTCGATGCACGCTATGTCTGGATGAGACAGAAGCGCATCCAGGGATCGCATTTTGCGCACCTCAAGCAGGCCTCGCACGCAAACCAGTTCGTGCTCGAGCAGCGCATTGACCCCTGCATGAGCGAAGTCTTTCCGTGGGAGAACATTCCGCTCGCTCACGTGAAGATGTGGAAGAACCAGCATCCGCCGGGCAACATGGCGGTGATGGTGAACGCGCCGCGCACCGGCTTGAGAACTTTTGAGGACGCGCAGGAAGCCGGGCGCTAGTCGGCCTTTTCCCGCGCCTGGGAAATTGTTGAGTTCAATTCTCCGCCGTAGATAAAGATCGACGCGCAGGCGTAAAGGAAGACCAGCGCGATCATTGCCGAAGCAAGCCCGGCGTACATCGATACGTAGGCAAAGGCGTAGTTGGCGAGATAGCGGCCAAAGGCGGCACCGGTGATAAGCCACAACAGCATTGTGGCGATAATTCCCGGCGCAATCTCACCAAGCGAGCGCCGGCCTGCCGGCAGCCATAGATGCACGATCATCAGGGCAATCACGAGCACCGCCGCCGCCGTCGAATAGCGCGCGAACGTGATCCGGTCTGCGAAGGGCTCGAGCGCGGGCACATATTGAATCAGTTTTGCGAGGATCAACGGCGCCAGCACGACGAGGAATGAGAATGCCAGGATCGCAACTGCGCCGATCAGAACGTAGATGACGGATTCGATGCGCAGCAGCCACCATGCGCGTCCCTCTTTCACGCCGTAGGCGCGGTTGAGCCCAATCCGCAGGCTCTCGACGCCGCTCGACGCGAAGTAGAGTGCGAAAAGTACACCGAGGGTAAGGATATCGCCGCGGGTCGAGGTGAGGACGCCGGTGATATCAAGCGCGATCGGCGCAGCGACTTCCCTGGGCCACGCTTCGAGCAAAAGACGCGCGGCTTCGTCGGCGAGCTCTTTGGAACCCAGAAAGAACCCGGCGAGCGCGGTGACCACGATCAGGAACGGGAACAGCGCCATCAACGTCGACAGTGCGATATGGCTCGCGATCGCCCAGCCGTCGTCGTCGATAAAGTGCTGAAAGGCGTCGCCCGCAATTCGCACTGTCCGTCTCAATGCGCTCAAAGGATTGCTCCTACAGGCCTTGCGCCTTTCAGATCATCCATCGGCGCTGGCTTTGCAAGGCCGGTATCGGCCTCGCCGCGTGGGGCGGAATCTAGGCAGCCTGCACGTTGGTCAGGAATTGCCGGACCTGGGCCTCGAGACCTTCGGCTTCGATCGCGACCGAGTCGGCGAGATCCTTGACGTCGGAGGCCGTAGACCGGGCGTCTGTCGTGACGCCCGCTACCCGGCTCATTGCCTCCGCACCGACGCGAGCCTCACCCGAGGCGCGATTGACGCCTTCGGCAATCGAAGCCACGGCGGAATTTTGCTGATCCACGGTGGCTGCCACCATCGTGGCGATCGACGCCATTTCGCGGATGATGGCATCGACTTGCCCAATGGCTTCCGAGGCATCGGCTGCCGCCGACTGAATTGAGCCGATCTGCTCCGCGATTTCCTCTGTCGCCCGGGCGGTCTGTCCCGCAAGCGACTTCACTTCGGCGGCAACGACGGCAAAGCCTTTGCCGGACTCGCCGGCGCGCGCCGCCTCGATCGTTGCATTCAGCGCGAGCAGATTGGTTTGCCCGGCGATTGCCTGAATGAGCCCGACCACCTCTCCGATGCGGGTGGCCGCAGTGCCGAGCTGCGACATTGTCGTGACGGTGCGTTGCGCTTCGGAGACGGCGCGACCTGCGACGTCGGTCGATTTCGCGGCCTGCGCGGCAATTTCGCCGATCGAAGCCGCAAGTTCTTCGACCGAACTGGCGGCTGCCGTGACGTTCTCGGAAGCGGCGGTCACGCGGCTCGTCGCAGTGTCTGCCTCAGAAGAGACGGTATCCGCGGCCTTGTTGAGATCGGACGAGCTCATTTCCAGCTTCATCGACGCGGCGCGAAGCTTGCCCAGCGCGCTTTCGACGGAATGCTTGAACTGTGAAATCGTCGATGCGATCACTTCGCTGCGCTGCTCGCGCGCGCGACCTGCCTCACTCTGCGTTTGCGCCAGCCGTTCCCGCTCGATCATGTTGTCGCGGAATACGATGACGGTGCGCGCCATATCGCCGATCTCGTCGCGAGCGTTGGTCGCCGGTATGCGCGCCGTGGTATCGCCGTCGGCAAGACGCGCCATGACGCGGGCAAGCCCATTCAGCGGCCGTGTGATGCTGCGCCCGATCAGCCAGCTGAAGCCGAGCCCCAGCGCAACCATGGCGATGCCGACATTGATAATCCCGTTGCGCGTGCGGCTCTGCGATTTGGTGAGCTGTTGCCCGGCGTTTTCGGCGGTCTTGCGGGCGTAGGCAATGATATCGTCGGCGCGCGGCAGCATGTTCTGGCTGTCGATGTCGATAACCGCATGCAACGGCCGCACTTTGTCGTAGCCGTCGACCCATTTGCCGAATGTTTCGGCATAGGTCTTCACCACTTGCTCGAGTGAAGCCTTCATTTCCTGCGTGGCGTTGATCGGCTGGACGATATCGGTGAAGGCCTTATACGCCTGCTGAAATTGCTGGCGTGCGACCTCGCTCTCGGTGACGCGAAAATCGGCCTCGTGGTGCCGCATGTACAGAAGGGTCACCATCAGTTTGTTGGCGTCGGCTTCCGGCAGCCAGGACATGTTGTCATTGATGATGCGCTCGACGCCGTTCCCCGCCACTTGCAGCTGGCGGCGTAGACCGGATGACTCGTCGAAGCCCAGCGTATTCTGCTCTCTCACGAGATTATTGAACGCTTCGCGCAGGGCGTTCAGGTCCCGGCTCATGCCTTTGATGCTTTCGGCGTGACCCTTGTCGACCGACGCATCGATCGTGTCGAGATTCCTCAGCGCGACGGCGTATGCGTACTCGAAGCCCGCCACCAGATTGTCGCTCGGCTTCACGTTGAAGTCCTTGACGACGATACGCATCGATGCGACCGCGCTTTTGAAGTCGCGGCTCGCGTCGGCGAGCGAGGCCGAGTGGGTGAACGTGTCGAAGGTGCGGCCGACGTCTCCTTCACCGGAGGTGTAGGTGAAGCCGTTCGCCACAAAGCCTGCGACAGGAATAAGAGCGAGCAGGACGATACGCGTGCGCACCGAGAACGATGCGAGCATCCGCGTCAACCAATTGAAAGGAAGCAAAAATTGGGTGAGCTGCATGCGGCTTGGATCTGGTCTCGCCAATTGGAAGTGTGGCGCTGCGCAGAGGTAAATATGTAAAGCCGCAATGGTTAATTTTTATAGCAATTCTCCGTAAACGGCGGTCGGAGGGCGCTGGTAACTGCAGGGAATCCCTACGGCTTTGCTTTTGTGCACTGCACGCGTAGTGTCTTCAAAATCGCATCGCTCAATAATTTGCATGTCCACCGCCGCCAACCGTTCCACCAAAGACCCCGAACTGAACGGGCTGATCCGCGAGGCAACGGCGGTTCTTGATGCCTTGCTGGCGGATGCGACGGCGAAAGTGCGCGAGCGCGTCTCGTCAAAAGGGCAGGTGGACGGCGCGCGTTTCGATCGCGAACAAAGGGCAACCCACGGACTTGCTTGGCTCGCAACCTATGTCGAGGCCGTCCGGCAGCTTGCCGCCTACGCCGAGCGTATGAGCAAGGCTGGCAATCTCGGCGAAACCGAAGATCTCCTGGTCCGCATCGGCCTCGGCGAATATCTCGCACAGGTGTTCGGCGGCATTCCTATGAGCCAGGGCGAAGTCGTCCGTTTGACCGATCTCGGCGTGACATCCGCCCAGGTTGCGGCGCGCATGACCCCAGTGGTCGAGGGCCTTCTGGTCAGCGGCAATAGTGCAGAGCGGCGCGCCCGCCTGATTGCATTGATGCGCACGCGTCATGCCGCGACGGTCGGCGCCTGCGGACTCGACGATACCCTCGAATCGATCCGTGAGGAGATGCGCAAGTTCGCCGATACCGAAGTGATCGGGAACGCACAGAAATGGCACCTCACTAACAGCTATATCCCGCTCGACATTATCGCGCAGATGTCCGCGCTTGGCGTGTTCGGCCTTACCATTCCTGAAGACTTCGGCGGCATGGGACTCGGCAAGGAATCCATGTGCGTCGTCTCGGAAGAGCTGGCGCGCGGCTACATTGGCGTCGGCTCGCTCGGCACACGCTCGGAAATCGCTGCTGAGCTGATCCTTGGCAGCGGCACCGATGCGCAGAAGCAGAAATGGCTGCCGAAGATCGCATCCGGTGAGGTGCTGCCGACCGCGGTGTTCACTGAACCAAACACCGGCTCCGACCTTGCCTCGATCAAGACGCGCGCCATGCGTGAGGGCGACGTCTACAAGATTTACGGCAACAAGACCTGGATCACACATCCGGTCCGCGCCGATCTGATGACGCTTCTCGTGCGTACCAATTCCAACGAGAGCGGCCATCGCGGGCTGTCGATGCTGCTTGCCGAAAAGCCGCGCGGCGACGACAAAAATCCCTTTCCGGCGAAAGGCATGAGCGGAACCGAGATCGAGGTGCTCGGCTATCGCGGCATGAAGGAATATGAAATTGCCTTCGACGGCTTCGAGGTGAAGGCCGAGAATCTGCTTGGCGGAAGCGAAGGCCTCGGGTTCAAGCAACTGATGCAGACGTTCGAGTCCGCCCGCATTCAGACGGCAGCGCGCGCTATCGGCGTCGCACAGGCGGCGATGGAGCAAGCCCTCGGCTACGCGCAGAACCGCGCGCAGTTTGGCGGCCCGATCGTCGGCTTCCCACGCGTGGCCGACAAGATCGTTATGATGGCAGTGGAAATCATGATCGCGCGCCAGCTCACATATTATGCGGCGCGTGAGAAGGATTCCGGGCGCCGTTGCGATCTCGAGGCTGGCATGGCGAAATTGCTCGCCGCGCGGGTCGCTTGGGCAGCTGCCGACAATGCGGTGCAGGTGCATGGCGGTAACGGCTTTGCGCTTGAATTTCCGGTCTCGCGCATCCTGTGCGACGCCCGCATCTTGAATATTTTCGAGGGAGCCGCCGAAATCCAGGCGCAGGTCATTGCCCGGCGGCTGCTCGACGGCACGAACTAGTGGGCCTTTTGGCAACAAATCCGGTCTTGGGACGTTTGATTTAGAGCAAAGTGCCGGCATCTCCTGCGGCCTAGAATATGTCTTTACATTCGGAGGTCGGTCGATGCCTGAATTGCTCATACGTCATGGCGAGTGGGTCGTTGTTTGTGACGGCGCCAAAGCGCTGATCTTGGAGAATGCCGGCGACACCAAGTTTCCCAATCTCAAGACCATCAAAGTGCTGGAACAGAAAGATTTGCCGACGCACGCGCTCGGAACCGACGCGCCGGGCCGTACCTACAATTCCGTCGGCAATGCGCGAAGCGCGGTCGAGCAAACCGACTGGCACGATCAGTCGGAGCGAGCCTTCCTTGTTCATCTGGCGCAGCAGCTGGACAGCGCCGTTGCGGCCGGGAAGGCCAAGTCCCTTATTGTGGTGGCGCCACCGCGTGCGCTGGGCATGATCCGCCCGGCCTATTCTCAGACATTGAAAGGTGCTGTGCGCGCGGAGGTCGACAAGGATTTCGTCAAAATGCCGGTGCATGAGATCGAAAGGCATTTGACCGCCGTCTGACCGGTGAAAAAGCAAAAACCCGAATATGACTAGCCGACCGCCACCGCGATGATATGGTCCGCCCGATTCCGGGGAAGGACCATTGGATGACGTCGAAATTTGGCACGTGGCCACGTGGCGGTTCCGCATGCGCCATTATTGCGCTGCTTGTTGCGGCCGCGGCTGCGCATGCGCAGACGCCGCGGCAGCCGGGCCCGCCGCCTTCAACCGTCGGCCCGGGAGTGCCGAACACGCCGGCCATGACGGCCGACCCGATGGCTGTCCCGGGCTTCTGGGATCCGCGGCGCCGGCCCGAGCGGCCGGACCTTTCCCGCATCACCATCATTCGCTTCCTTACGGAGACCGATTATCCGCCGTTTAATTACGCCGGTCCCGACGGCAACCCGGCGGGCTTCAACGTCGATCTCGCGCGGATGATCTGCGAAGAGATCCAGGTTCAATGCACCGTGCAGATGCGCCGGTTTGACACGCTTATCAGCGCGCTCAACAGTAACAACGGCGATGCAATTATTGCGTCGATTGCGCAAACGCCGGAGATGCGCGCGCGCGTCGATTTCAGCGATCCCTACTACCGCACGCCGGCGCGCTTCGTTGCGCTCCGCAACAGCCCGATTGACGATGTGCGCCCGGAAGCATTGGAGGGCAAGAAGATTGCGGTCGTCGCCGGCACCGCCCATGAGGCCTACCTCAAGACGCTGTTCACCGAGGCCGAGCTGCGGCCGTATCCCGATGCGGACGCTGCGCGGTTTGCTTTGAAGCGCGGTGAGGTGGACCTGTTGTTCGGTGACGGGATTTCACTTGCTTTCTGGCTCAACGGCACCGACTCGGCGAACTGCTGCGAATTTCGCGGCGGTCCCTATCTCGAAAGCCGCTTCTTCGGTGAAGGTGTTGGCATTGCGGTAAGACGCGGCAACGATCTTTTACGGCAGGCGTTCAACTGGGCGCTGTTCCGCATCTGGGAGAAGGGCCGCTTCACCGATCTGTGGCTGCGCTATTTCCCGGTCAGCCCGTTCTGAGCCTTCGGATTTGACGTTTCCGCGCGGCATTTCTAGTGTCCGCGCCCCGGAGATCATGATGGCAGTCGCCGAAACCGCCGCAGCCTTGCGCCAGGCCGCCGAGCAATCGAATGCTTGGCCGTTCGAGGAGGCGCGCAAGATCGTCACCCGGCTCAAGAAGCATCCAAAGAACGAGGTGATTTTCGAGACCGGCTACGGACCCTCCGGCCTGCCGCACATCGGCACGTTTGGCGAAGTCGCGCGCACGACGATGGTGCGTCACGCCTTCCGGGTGCTGACCGACGACAAGATCAAGACGAGGTTGATCGCGTTTTCTGACGATATGGATGGCCTGCGAAAGGTGCCGGACAATGTGCCGAACAAGGAGATGCTCGAACAGCATCTCGGCGAGCCGCTGACCAAGGTGCCGGATCCGTTCGGTACGCATCCGAGCTTCGGCGAGCATAACAATGCGCGGTTGCGCGCTTTTCTCGATCATTTTGGCTTCGACTACGAATTCATGTCGTCCACCGAATGCTACAAGTCGGGACGCTTCGATCAGGCTCTGCTTAAAGTGCTTTCGCGCTTCGATGAGGTAATGGCGATCATGCTGCCGTCGCTGCGCGAGGAGCGTGCGGCGACCTATTCGCCGTTCCTGCCGATCGATGCGAAGACCGGCATCGTTTTGCAGGTGCCGGTGACCGGGCATGATGCAAAGGCCGGCACCATTACTTACAAGGATCCCGACACCCAAATGCCGGTGACGACACCGGTCACCGGCGGCGGCTGCAAGCTGCAATGGAAGCCGGATTGGGCAATGCGATGGGTCGCGCTCGGCGTCGACTACGAAATGGCGGGCAAGGACCTGATCGATTCTGTCAGATTGTCCAGCGAAATCTGCCGCGCGCTCGGCGGCGTCGCTCCGGAAGGCTTCAACTACGAGCTCTTCCTCGACGAGAAGAGCCAGAAGATCTCGAAGTCGAAAGGCAACGGTCTGACTATCGAGGAATGGCTGCGCTATGCCAGTCCCGAGAGCCTATCGTTATTCATGTACCGCGAGCCGAAGGCCGCCAAGCGGCTCTACTTCGATGTGATTCCGCGTAACGTCGACGAGTACTATCAGTTTCTCGACGGCTATGGGCGGCAGGACACGCGGCAGCGGCTGTCGAATCCAGTCTGGCACATCCATTCGGGCGAGCCGCCGAAGATCGATATGCCGATTTCGTTTTCAATGCTGCTCACGCTGGTGTCGTCGTCGAATGCCGAGAATGCCGGCACGCTGTGGGGTTTCATCGGCCGCTACCGTCCGGGGGTCACGCCGAAAACGCATCCCAAGCTCAATGAGTTGGTCGAGTACGCCATTCATTATTTTCGCGACTTTGTCCTGCCAGAAAAGAAATTCCGCGAGCCGGGCGGCGCGGAGCGTGCGGCGCTGATCGACCTGCGCGATGCGCTCTCGCAATTGAAGTCGGGCGCTACCGCGGAGGACATTCAGAACGTCGTCTACGAAGTCGGCCGCCGCGAGCCGTTTCTCGATCAGAAAAAAAAGGCGAAGGACGGGAAGCCCGGCGTTTCACTCGACTGGTTCAACCTGCTCTACCAGGTACTGCTCGGGCAGGAAAAAGGGCCGCGCTTCGGCTCGTTTGTCGCGGTCTACGGATTGCAGAACACCATCGATATGATCGACGGCGCGCTGGCGCGCTCGGCCTAGCTTACTGACTCGCCCAGACAATGCGCGCGACCCAGACAACGTCCGACATCGACAGCGTGCGGTCACGGTGCTCGGCGTTGAGCGACTTGAGCTCGACCGCTTTCGCGGTCTTGCGCTTGAGCTCTTTCACCATGACCTCGCCGTCTTTCGTTTTCACGACAACGCGATCACCCTTATGCACCGTTGCGCCCGGCGACACGATGATGACGTCGCCGGCGCGGTACGCCGGCTTCATCGAGTCGCCCGAAATCTCCAACGCATAGGCATGCTCGTCGGTGACCGCGGGGAAGGCGATCTCGTCCCAGCCCTTGCCCACCGGAAAGCCGCCGTCGTCGAAAAAACCACCGGAGCCCGCCTGCGCAAATCCGATCACCGGCACGTTCTGCATGACCGATTTGCCGCCGTCGGTGATCAGCGTGACGAAGGTGTCGAACTTGGTGCCCGTCGCCTGCAGCGCCTTGGCGACTGACTCGGTCGACGGCCACCGTTGCCGTCCTTCGGGCGTGACGCGCTTGGACTTGTTGAACGTCGTCGGGTCGAGGCCAGCTTTCTTGGCAAGCCCTGACGGCGACAGCTTGGCGCGGGCGGCGAGCCGGTCGATCGCCGTCCAGATCTGGTTGTGGGTGAGCATGGCCATGGGCGCGGGCACCACCGTGACTGTGATACGATCAGCTAGGAATTATAACCTTGAGTCGCCCCCGGTGCGCAACCGTTTCCTCGCGCTGCTGCCTTGAATAAGCCTTGCGCTCTGCCGATAGGGTTGGCTCGCTTACAGGCCCGGAGTGGAATTTTGTGATCGGCTTTTTCGACCGCCTGTCGCGTCCGTTCCTGCGGGCGCTCGATCCCGAGGATGCGCATGCGCTGACGGTCAAAGCGCTGCGTTACGTGCCGCTGGCCAAGTCGCCGGCCGATGCCGCCGAGCTTCGCGTGCAGGCTTTCGGCCTCAATTTTCCCAACCCGGTGGGATTGGCTGCGGGTTTCGACAAAAATGGGCAAGTGCCGGACGCCCTGCTGCGGCTGGGCTTTGGCTTCGTCGAGGTTGGGACGATCACGCCACGCGCCCAGTCCGGCAATCCGAAACCGCGGCTTTTTCGCCTGGACGCGGATCAGGCAGTCATCAACCGGCTCGGCTTCAACAACGACGGCGCTGCCGCCGTCCACGCGCGGCTCGCGGCGCGACAGAACACGGACGGTATTCTTGGCGTCAACATCGGAGCCAATCGCGACTCTGTTGACCGGGCGGAGGACTACGTGCGGCTGGTCGAGACCTTCGCAGCGGTTGCAAGCTATTTCACCGTGAATGTTTCGTCGCCAAACACGCCGGGCCTGCGCGATCTGCAGCAGGCAAAGGCGCTCGACGATTTGCTTGCGCGGGTGCTCGATGCACGTGAGCGAAATCGCTTCCGCGCGGGCGTGACGCCGGTTCTGCTCAAGATCGCGCCTGACGTCACGCTCTCTGATCTCGACGATATTGTCGGCGTTGCGCGCAGGCGCCGGGTCGACGGTATGATCGTCGGCAACACAACGGTCACGCGGCCCACAGCGCTGCGCGAGCGCGAGCGTGCGCGCGAGCAGGGCGGCTTGTCGGGGCGGCCACTATTCAAACTGTCAACGCGTATGTTGGCGGAATCTTTCGTGCGTGCGGAAGGAGCGTTCCCGCTGATCGGCGTCGGGGGCATCGATTCCGGCGCAACCGCGATCGCCAAGATCAAGGCCGGCGCCACGCTGCTGCAGCTCTATACCGGCATGGTCTACCGCGGCATCGGAGTGGTGAACGAGATCAAGGCGGATCTCGCCGCCGCGATCAAGCGTGGCTACCGCAATTCCCTTGCCTCTATGATCGGCAACGACGCGGCGACGATTACCGCGGAAAGCTGGCCGGGCTAGCGGCCGCGAGGCGCTTTAACCAGTCGCATCAGGATCCAGACCGGGATCACGATCACGGCGCCGAGCAGGAAATACCGCCACAGCCAGCGGAAAGCGTCAAAGCCCAGATCCCACAATGTGCGGATCATGCGCTGGATACTGTGCACGATGTCGAAAGGATCGAGTCCGAACGCAGACAGAATGACGCCCACCAGGATCGATACCAGAGCAAGCCGGGCCAGCACGCCAAGCGGCGAGCCGCCTAAAACCTTGGACATCGTTCCGTCGCTCATGCGCAAGTCCTTTCACTTCACGCCGGATGTTATCACGCGCGCGGCATGGAGATATGCACTAAAATCGCCGGCGCCAGTAACTGAGGTTAGGCATTGCAGCTGCAGCCGTTTCACCTGTCGTCCGGAAATTTGATCGCCGACCGTCGCTTCGAGTGGGCGCGGGACCGTGAGGCGAAGGGCGATCTTGGCGGCGCCGCCGACCTGCTGATGCAGGCGCTTGAGGTGGCGCCCGGCTACGCCCCGGCTTGGTTCGTCCTCGGCGAGTTGCGTGAAAAGCTCGGCGACCGCGCCGGGGCCATTGCGGCTTTCGAGCGCGCGAAGGCAGCAGACCCTTCCGACCATCATGGCGCCACGGTTCATCTCATGCGGCTCGGCGCGCGCGCCACGGCCGCAATGCCGGAAGGGTATGTTCGCGCGCTGTTCGATGGTTATGCACCAGGGTTCGACAAGGCTCTGACAGAAGGTTTGGGTTATCGTGCGCCCGAGCTCCTTTTCGGCGCGGTGCAGGCAGCGCATGCCGGGGCGCGCATGAAATTCGGCTCGGTGCTCGATATCGGCTGCGGCACCGGACTGGCCGCGCTCCCATTCAGGCCGTTCAGCGACTGGATGGTCGGTGTCGACCTGTCGGCTGCGATGTTGGCACAGGCGCGCGGGAAAGGGCTCTACGATCGGGTTATCGAAGCCGAAGTGCTGCACTATCTCACCGAGGAAGCGAAGATCGGCGCTCGCTACCATCTCGTCCTTGCTGCGGACGTTTTCATGTATTTCGACAATATCGAGCCGGTGCTTAAATCCGCCGCGCAGGTCCTCGCTCCAGTGGGACAGCTTGCGTTCAGTGTGGAGACGCACGATGGCGATGGCATTCTGCTGCGCGAGACGTTGCGCTACGCGCATGGCCAGGCTCACGTGCAGCAGGCGGTGGCAGCAGCCGGCCTGAAGCCGGTCAGTCTCGCGTCCGCCTCGACCCGCATGGAAAAAGGCGTTCCCGTTCCTGGGCTGATCGTGTTGGCAACACACTGAAACGATGGAACCCGCGCGCGATCTCTTCGACACAACGCCCCCGCTGCCGCACGTCTTTGCGCGTTGGTTCGCAAGCCGGGGCTGGCAGCCGCGTGCGCATCAGCTCGCCTTGCTGGCGAAAGCGAGGGCAGGGCGGTCAACGCTGCTGATCGCGCCGACCGGCGGCGGCAAGACGCTCGCTGGCTTCCTGCCGACGCTCGTCGAGCTGAGCGAGCGCGATGTGCGGCCGCGCAACTTTAGATCGACCGGACGCGCGCTGGTGCGCTCGCAGGGCCTGCACACTTTGTACATTTCGCCGTTGAAGGCGCTTGCGGTCGACATCGCGCGCAACCTGGAAATTCCGGTGCAGGAGATGGGCCTGACTATCCGGCTCGAAACGCGCACCGGCGACACACCCACATCCAAGCGCCAACGCCAGCGCCGGGATCCACCCGACATTCTGCTCACCACGCCTGAGCAGCTTGCGCTGCTGCTCGCAAGCGCCGATGCGCCTTACATGTTCGGCACGCTCCGGCGCGTTGTGCTCGACGAATTGCATTCGCTCGTCACCTCCAAGCGGGGCGACCTGCTGTCGCTCGGCTTGGCGCGCCTATTCGCGTTGGCGCCGCAGCTCACGACGGTCGGACTGTCCGCTACGGTTGCCGAACCCGACGACCTGCGTCGTTTTCTGGTGCCACAATTGCCGCAAGGCGAAGCGCGTGCGGATCTCGTGATCGCGCAGGCGGGGGCGCAGCCGAATGTCGTAATGCTCGACACCGAGGAGCACCTGCCCTGGGCCGGCCACTCGGCGCGTCACGCGCTCGGTGATATCTACCGCTTCATCAAAACGCACAGGACCACGCTGATCTTCGTGAACACGCGCAGCCAGGCGGAATTTCTGTTCCAGGAGCTGTGGCGCGTGAACGACGACAACCATGCGATTGCGCTTCATCACGGCTCGCTCGACGTCGCGCAACGCCGCCGAGTCGAAGGCGCGATGGCCGAGGGCAAGCTGCGCGCCGTCGTGTGCACGTCCTCGCTCGATCTCGGCGTTGACTGGGGCGACGTCGACCTGGTGATCAATGTCGGTGCGCCGAAAGGCTGTTCGCGGCTGCAGCAGCGGATCGGGCGCTCCAACCACCGGCTCGACGAGCCCTCCGAAGCCGTGCTGGTGCCCGCGAACCGCTTCGAGGCTCTCGAATGTCGGGCAGCGATCGACGCGGTTGCCGAGAACGCGCAGGACACGCCGCCGCTGCGCACCGGTGCGCTCGACGTTCTGGCGCAGCACATTCTCGGCCGCGCGGTTGGCGCGCCGTTTCTTCCCGACGAGCTTTTTGAGGAAATACGCGCGGCTGCGCCCTATGCCGCGCTCGGCCGCGCGGATTTCGACGCCGCGGTCGATTTTGTCGCGACCGGCGGCTACGCGCTGAAGGCCTATGAACGCTTCGCCAAGATCAGGCAGGGCAAGGACAGCCGCTGGCGCGTTACGCATCCGCGCGTGGCGCAGCGCTACCGCATGAACGTCGGCACCATTGTCGAGGCCGACATGATCAAGGTGCGGCTGGTGCGCTCGCGCCGCAGCGGCGCGGTCGTCCCGCGCGGCGGACGGATTCTCGGCGAGGTCGAGGAATACTTCATCGAGACCTTGACGGTCGGAGACACCTTTGTGTTTGCGGGCGAAATCCTCAGATACGAGGCGCTGGTCGAGGACGAGGCGTATGTCTCGCGCGCCGACGCGACCGACCCGAAGGTGCCTGCCTATGAAGGCGGGAAATTTCCGCTCTCGACCTACTTGGCCGCGCGCGTGCGCGCGCTGCTGGCGAAGCCGGAGGCCTGGCACGCCTTGCCGGAGCAGGTACGCGAGTGGCTCGAGATTCAGAAATGGCGCTCGATGCTGCCGAGGGCCGGCGACCTGCTCGTCGAAACCTTCCCGCGCGCCGCCAAATATTACCTGGTCTGCTATCCGTTTGAGGGCCGCCTCGCGCACCAGACGCTCGGCATGTTGCTCACGCGCCGTCTCGAGCGCGCGCGGCTGCGGCCGCTTGGTTTTGTCGCCAACGAATATGCGCTGGCGGTGTGGGGTCTGGGCGATGTCGCCTGGCGTATCGCCAATGGCGATCTCTCGCTGGCGCAACTTTTCGACGAGGACATGCTGGGAGACGATCTGGAGGCTTGGCTCGCAGAATCGGCGCTGATGAAGCGCACCTTCCGCAGCTGCGCGATCGTCGCCGGATTGATCGAGAAGCGGTTTCCCGGCGAGGAAAAATCGCGGCGCCAGCTCACGATCTCCACCGACCTCGTCTATGACGTGCTGCGCAAGCACCAGCCGGACCACATCCTTCTGCGCGCCGCGCGGGCCGATGCTGCCACGGGCCTGCTCGACATCAAGCGGCTCGGCGAAATGCTCTCGCGCATCAAGGGCCGAATCGTCCATAAAGCACTCGACCACGTCTCGCCCCTGTCGGTTCCGGTGCTGCTGGAGATCGGGCGCGAGACAGTCTACGGCGAAGCGTCGGATACGCTGCTGGCCGAGGCCGCCGATGAATTGATCAAAGAGGCGATGAAGTGACCGCTTTCCCCGCCCATTCTGGCGCCGACCGCTTCCCGCGGAGACACGCGGACCATGCCATTGCGGTCAATTCCACTTCGCTCCTTGCCGATCCGGAAGGCGCGCTGTACTGGCCGGAACAGGGTGTGCTCGTCGTCGCCGACCTGCATCTGGAGAAAGGCTCGAGCTTTGCCGCGCGCGGCGTGCTGCTGCCGCCCTATGACACCGCCGCGACGCTGGCGCGGCTTGCTCGTCTTGTCACGCATTACGCGCCGCGCTGTGTCGTCGCTTTGGGCGACAGCTTCCATGACGGTGACGGACCGGCGCGGCTCGCCGGCAGCGACCGCGAAGCCCTGAGCATCATGCAGCGCGGCCGCGAATGGATCTGGATCACCGGCAATCATGATCCCGAGCCGGCAACCGGCATCGGCGGTACTTTCAGCGCAACGATGACCTCAGGTGCGCTCACTTTCCGTCATTTGCCCACGGGCGCTCCGGGTGAGGTCAGCGGCCATCTGCATCCGGTCGCAAGAGTGGCCCATCGCGGCCGCGCGGTGAGCCGGCGCTGTTTCGCGGCGGATGCCACCCGCATGATCTTGCCTGCCTTCGGCGCATTCACCGGCGGGCTTAATATACGCGACGCGATGTTTGCCGATGTGTTCGGTACGCTCGCCTTCAAGGCGCACCTGCTCGGCGACGGCAGGCTTTATGCGTTCGCTGCCAAGCGTTGCTTGCCCGACTGAAATTCTCCGCCGGCGCGCGGATCGAAGTTCGAACAGAAATCTGCCAGCACTTCCGCCAGATGCCGTGTTGCCGGGCTGGCATGATCGGCAACGACGAGTGCAAGCTCGGTATTCGTGATCGGCGGTAAACCTGTCTCGTTGATGATCTTGTGCTCGGGCAGGATCGCCACGTCGGGGAGAATGCTCACGCCGAGCCCGACCGAGACGGCGGCCTGGATGCCCGGCAGGTTCGGACTCGTGTAGGCGATGTGCCAGGTGCGGCCGGCGGCTTCGATCGCGTGGATCAGCCGGTTGCGATAGAGGCACCCTTGCTCGGCCACGGCGAGCGGTATGGGATCGCGCTTGAGATCGACCGGATGCTTGCGGCTGGTCACCCACTGCAGCCGCTCGGGCCATGCCGCGATCGCGCGACCGTCCCCGGCATTGCGCTTGTANAGAGCGATATCGAGNTCGCCGANCTCGAGCGCGCGCTTTTGCGCGACGCTGCGCCCGCTGCTGACATCGAGGCGCAGGGTCGGCCGCGCGCGCACGAAATCCGACAGCAACTCCGCCAGTCGGTAGGCTGCAAAGTCTTCAGGGATGCCAAGGCGCACAACGCCGTCGGCCATCGGTCGCGCCACCACGTCGCGCGCCTCCTGCTCGAGCGCGAGAATCCGCCGCGCGTAAGAGAGAAGACGCTCGCCTTCTTCGGTGAGCGTTGCCTGCTTGCCGTTTCGCTGCAGCAACGGGCGGCCGAGCTGATCCTCGAGCCGCTTGATCTGCTGGCTGACCGTCGACTGGGTGCGGTGAACCCGCTCACTGGCCTTGGTGAAGCCACCGGCATCGACGACCGACACGAAACTGCGAAGAAGATCTATATCCATCATAGGGTTACGCCCATTTATGGAACCACTGATCAATATTCTATCATTTAATTTCCAAATGTATAGGCGGGGCCATAAATGTTGCGGTGCGAAAGGAAATTCCCATGCGCTCCGCACTGCCGGCCGTTCCCGCTACCCAATCCGCTTCCTGGACGCTCCCGCTTCCCGTCATGGTCGTGACGTTCTGCGTGCTCTGGAGCGCGGCCTTTGCCGTCGCCAAGGCCGCCGTCATCGATTGCCCGCCGCTCCTGCTGCTGACGGCGCGCTTTCTCTTCGCGGGCGTATTAATCCTCGGCATCGCAATGGTGAGGCGAACGCCTTGGACGCTGAGCCGCCGTGATCTGATTTTCTTCGCGATAGTCGGCGTCGCCAACCAGGCGCTCTACCTCGGCCTGGGCTACATCGGCATTCAGGAGATCTCAGCCGGTCTCTCGACGCTCATCGCGAGCTCGAATCCGATCCTCATCGCAGTCCTTGCCGTCTACCTGCTCGGCGAGCGGATGACATGGCGCAAGGCCGTCGGATTACTCCTCGGTTTCGGCGGCGTGGCTCTCATTGTCTGGCATCGTCTCGCGCTTGGTGGCGACAGCCTGCGCGGGATTTTGTTCACGGTAGCGGGCTTGCTCGCGCTTGTTGGCGGCACGCTGGTGTTCAAGCTCTACGCGCCGAAAGACGGTCTCTGGATCGGCAACGGTGTGCAAAGCCTCGCGGCCGGCATCGCTTCGCTGCCCTTTGCGCTCACATTCGAGAGTGTCGGCGACATCGTGCCGACCTGGCGGCTGCTTGCATCCGTGCTCTACCTCGGGCTTGCCGTGTCGATCTTCGCTTTCCTGCTCTGGTTTTATATTCTGAAGGCATCGGGTGCGACGGCGGCAAGCTCCTACCACTTCCTGATGCCGCCGCTCGGCATGCTGTTCGGCTGGCTGTTGCTTGGCGAGCACGTGTCACCGCTCGATCTGCTCGGGATTGTTCCGGTCGTGCTCGGGATTTATCTCGTGACGAGGCCAGCCCGGAGCTGGGAAACGGGAGACGCCCGATGACGGCGCGTATTACTCTGATTGGCGGACCGACCGCGCTCGTCGAATTCGGCGGGTTCCGCTTCCTGACCGATCCGACCTTCGACGAGCCCGGTGACTATCAACTGCCGCATGTCACGTTGACCAAAACGTCACGGCCGACGATCGCTGCGGCCGATGTTGGCCCGGTCGATGCCGTGCTGCTCAGTCACGATCAGCACGCCGACAATCTTGATAATTCCGGACGCGATTTTTTGCGGAAGGCGCCGCGCGTGCTCACGACTACAGTGGGAGCAAAGCGCCTCGGGGGAAATGCCGAAGGATTGACGCCGTGGCAAAGCGTGGATTTGAGCACGGACGGCAAATCGGTTCAGGTCACGGCCGCGCCCGCCCGCCATGGCCCCGCCGGCATCGAGCCTTTGGCAGGCGACGTGATCGGTTTCGTGCTGACCAGCAATGACCCGGCGGTCATGCCGCTCTACATCACCGGGGATACCGTCTGGTACAACGGCGTTGCCGAGGTGGCGCGACGGTTCAAGGCCGGTATCGTCCTGCTTTTTGCGGGCTCGGCGCAGACGCGAGGGCCGTTTCACCTCACCATGGACACCAACGACGCCATTGAAACCGCAGCCGCATTTCCCGACGCCATGATCGTGCCTGTTCATCACGAAGGCTGGGCGCATTTCCGGCAGAGCGGTGACGACCTGCGGAGAGCTTTCAAGGCGCTCGGCTTTGACAAGCGACTGCACATGCTGACGCCGGGCGTCCCCTCAATGGTCGGTCCGGCCCGCTAGTCGCGGCGGAACACGACGCTCGCGAACCAGCCGATCAGCAGCGCCATCAAAGCCGTGGCCATGCCGTAGAGGAGACCGTAATCGCGCGCGGCGTCGGCGACATACTGCTCAAAACCGGCCTTGATCACCTCCAGCGCGGAGTTCGTGCGTGCGACGAGCTTGCCTTGCGAGAACAGTTCAACCTCGATGGCGTACGTACCAGTCGGAACGGCTGCCGGCATCGCGATGGCGGTGCGGAATACCGTCGGCGTGAGGAATGTCACCGCCGTGCTTGATTCACGATACAGGCCCTGCTGCCTCTGTAACCGCACGAAAGCGCGGCGGAACGGGTCGTCAGTCACCGTGTCAGCGACATCAGGACCGATCCGTTGCGGCAACAGGAAATAGGTGAGTCCGATCTGCAGCTTGCGCAGCGTTTCCTGGTCGGCGATCTCAGCAACAGGGCGGTTGCTGAGCACCGCGAGATAGGACGGCACGCTGACGAACTCGCGCGAGTCGACGTTGACCCAGATGCCGAGCACGCGTTGCTTGCGGCGCGTACGCAAGGTCTGCTGCGGTCCGGTGACTGTGACGACAAGGTCATAGGGCGGGCGCAACTGACCCGTCGCCTGGTCGGGCTCGATGGTGCCGAACAGCACCAGCTCCTCGCCGACGAAATTGGAAGTTACCGCGACGCGATGGTTCGACAACGATACGACCAGCCGTTCCGCAGCGGCCGGTCCCGCGCTGCAGGCGACGAACAGGAGAGCGAGAGCGGTTGCAAGCCGTCGCATCATCCATTCCCTACGTAGCGGAGCGAGTAGAGATCCTCCGGCTGCACGACGAGCTCGTATGCAAAGCGCAGGCCGACGGCAAAGACCAGCAAACCAAGCAGCAGCCGCAGTCGTTCGCCCCTCATCTTCTGACCGGTGCGCGCCCCGAATTGCGCGCCGATGACGCCCCCGACCATGAGGATCAGCGCCAGCACCGCATCGACCAGGTGGTTGGTGGCCGCATGCATGACCGTCGCCGAAGCCATCGTGATCAGTGTCAGCACCATGGAGGTGCCGATCACGGTCGCGGTGGGAACGCGCAGGAAATAAATGAGCATAGGCACCAGCAGGAAGCCGCCCCCGATGCCCATGATGGCGCCGACGAACCCGATCAAAAATCCGATCGCCCAGACCGGTATCGCCGATACGTAGATCTTGGAGCGCTTGAACCGCAGCTTGAACGGCAGGCCGTGAATCCACGTATGGCTGCCGGGCCGCCGCAATGTCGCCGGGCCACCGCGCCGCGTGCGCATCACCGCCTGCACGCTTTCGTAGATCATCATGCCGCCGACGACGGTGAGCAGCGTGACGTAAGAAAGTCCGATCACGAGGTCGAGCTGATCGAGTGCGCGCAACTCGGTAAATAGCCAGACGCCGGTCGCCGTGCCGACGATGCCGGCGCTCAGCAGCATCATCGCCAGCGCGATGTCGAGCGCGCGTCTGCGCCAGTAGCTGATCGCGCCCGTGAAAGAGGATGCGGCGATGTGGCTTGAGACGGTCGCNACCGCGACCGCGGGCGAAATACCGATAAAGATCAGGAGCGGCGTCATGAGAAAGCCGCCGCCGATTCCAAACATGCCGGAGATGTACCCGACCGCGAGACCCATCCCCAGCACAAGGAAGACATTGACAGGCAGGTCGGCGATCGGAAGATAGATCTGCAAGCGCTTCGTCCAGCGGTTAAGTCGATACGCGGGCTGTTGGTGCCGTGTCTCAATGCTTCATACGACAACTAACACCGGAACGCGCGCAAACGTCAGCGGCCCCAACGGCAAGGCCGGATTGAGGGCCGGCCGGTCCAGCGCAACTGAATTTAACCGATGAAACCGCCGAAGTTTACGTCCTCTCGCGATCAGACGTGCCGGTTCACAGCTTTCCTGATTCGAAGGCGCCGATCGAAACCGGACCTGCCGCGCGCTGCTTTTCCTGCGCCGACTGGGTTACGCGGTCCCATCCACCCGGCGGCGCCGTGATCTGGATGGCCTCGGCGGGCTGCGGGGTCGGTGTAAAATTCTTCACGGCCTGCTGGACGGATGCGAGCGTCTGCGCGTCCAGCTGGGCGGCGACGTCGTCGCGCTTGCGGGTGGCTTCTTTGTCCCCCTGGGCGGCGGCCAAGGCGAACCATTTGTAGGATTCCGCAATATTCTGCTCGGTGCCGAGGCCGCGGGCGGCCAGGACGCCGAAATTATACTGGCTGTCGGCGACGCCGTGCTCGGCGGCCTTGCGGAACCATTGGGCGGCGCTGGCGTAATCGGGCTTGCCCTCGGCGCCTTCCGCATAAAGGACCGCAAGGTTGTGCATGGCCTTGGCGTGGCCTTTGCTGGCTGCGGCGATATAGAGCTTCTGGGCCGCGGCCAGGTCTTTTTTCACGCCTTGGCCCTTTTCGAGCATAGTCGCATAGCGGAACTGCGCCGGCGTCAGGCCCTTGCGCGCGGCCCGCTCGAACCAGTGGGCGCCCTCTTCCAGATTGGCCGGAACCCCGCGGCCTTCAACGAAGCGCATTGCGACTTCATAGGCTGCTCCGGCATCGCCGCCGAGCGCGGCGGTTCGCAGC
>ARCol0yngRDRAFT_1000004_pt1 | contig 52222 bp, 47 predicted proteins | sample AraColrhizospDNA_FD_9197 | JGI IMG/M metagenome (IMG submission 9197) | reverse complement strand
TTCCCGGACGTGATCGACGGCATAACCGAGGCATCAACAACCCGCAGTCTTTCCATGCCGATGACACAAAGCCGGGCATCGACGACCGCCCGCGTGTCGTCGTCCCGGCCCATCCGGGCGGTGCCTACGGGATGGAAAATCGTAGTCCCGATATCGCCTGCCGCCTTTATCAGGCCGGCCTCATTGTCATCTCTCGCCGAATCGCCGGGCAGATACTCGACGGGTGAGTATTTCTGCAGCGCGGGTTGCCGCACGATCCCCCGGGTGACCCGGATCGAATCGGCCGCGACCCGCTGGTCTTCCGGCGTCGACAGATAATTTGGGCTGATCGCCGGCGACGCCGCTGGATCGGCTGATTTGAGCGTGAGCGCGCCGCGGCTGGTCGGGCGGACATTGGTCACACTCGCGGTAAAGGCCGGAAACGGGTGCAGCGGCTCGCCGAACTTGTCGAGCGATAGCGGCTGCACGTGGTACTGAATATTGGCGCGGTCCTGCGTCGAATCGGACCTGGTAAAGGCGCCAAGCTGCGACGGCGCCATTGTCATCGGCCCGCGTCGACGGAATGCGTAGTTCAATCCCATCCCAACACGATTGAATAGCGAAGTGTAGGTCTCGTTCAGCGTCTTCACGCCCGACACCTTGTAGATCATGCGCAGCTGCAAGTGATCGTGCAGATTGGCGCCGACCCCCGGCCTGTCGAGTGCGACCGCAATGCCAAATTTCGACAGTTGCGCAGCCGGACCTATTCCCGACAGCAACAGGATGTGCGGTGAGCCAATGGAGCCTGCGGCCAGGATCACCTCGCCACGGCTGTGCGCGGCGCGTCGCTCGCCAATCTGCCGCCACCGGACTCCGGTGACACGCCTGCCCGTCAGTTCCAGCCTTTCGACAAGGCAGCCGGTCTCAAGCTGGAGATTTTTCCGGTGCAGAACCGGCTTGAGGAATCCACGCGCCGCCGACCAGCGCCGGCCGCGCTTCTGATTGACGTGGAAATAACCGATGCCTTCGTTGTCGCCGGTGTTGAAATCATCGACGGTGGGAATTCCGTATTGGTTCGCTGCTTCCCGGAAGGCGTCGAGGATCTCCCAGCTCAGGCGCGGATACTCGACCCGCCATTCCCCGCCAGCCGCGTGATGGTCGCTTTTCAGGAAGTGATCGACGTGCTTGCGGAAATAGGGCCGCACGTCCTCCCATGACCATCCGGGCAAGCCGAGCTGGCGCCAATTGTCGTAATCGGCCGACTGGCCGAGCATGTAGATCATTCCGTTGATCGCCGACGACCCGCCCACCACCTTGCCGCGCGGATAGTTCAGGCTGCGCCCGTTCAACCCGGGCTGCGTCTCAGTTTTGAGCAGCCAGTCGGCGCGCGGATTTCCGATCGCGAACAGATAGCCCACCGGAATGTGAAACCAGATCCAGTTGTCGTTGCCGCCCGCTTCCAGCAACAGCACGCGATTGCGGGGATTGGCGGACAACCTGTTGGCCAGCACGCAGCCGGCGGAGCCTGCGCCCACGATAATGTAGTCAAATTCGCCTTCAATCGATGCCACGTCCGCGCTCGCTTCCTGCGTCCTAACGCGGACTTTACCGCCCTCGGCGGGACTTGCTAGGCTCGGTTCTCAACGGCGCACCGTGCGTGCGCTGTCTTAAACCGGAACGGCGGTTCCGAATTCAATCCGGCTTTTTAGGCCCGGTCGGCGCGTCTTGCGCCGAGGAGAACCGCCATGTTCGTGAGACTTTTCGCTTTTGTAGGCGTCCTGGCTGTCCTTGCGGGCGCGCCGCAGCTATTGGCCGCCCAGGAGCAGATCACAGTCTTCGCGGCCGCATCGCTGAAGAATGCGCTCGACGATACGAATGCCGCCTTCACGAAAGCGACCGGCGTCAAAATAACGGCGAGCTACGCCGCAAGCTCGGCGCTCGCCAAGCAGATCGAACAGGGAGCACCGGCCGACGTATTTATTTCGGCGGATCTCCAGTGGATGGACTATGCCAGCGGACGAAAACTCATCAAGGCGGATACCCGCGTCAACCTGCTCGGCAACAAGCTGGTATTGATCGCGCCCGCAGATTCCAAGATCGCCAATGTGGCCATCGGCCATGGCTTCGACATTGCGAAGCTTGCGGGTGCGAGCCGCATTGCAGTCGCCGACGTCAACGCGGTTCCAGCTGGACGCTATGCCAAAGCCGCGCTTGAGAAATTGGGTGCTTGGGCGGCAGCCGAGCCGAAGCTTGCGCAGGCGGAGAATGTCCGGGCGACGCTTGCTTTCGTCGCGCGCGATGAAACGCCGATCGGCATCGTCTACGAAACGGACACAAAGGTTGAACCCAAGGTAAAAGTCATCGGCGCATTTCCTGACGGTTCTTATCCACCGGTAACTTACCCAGTCGCAGCAACCGTTACCACGACGAAGCAAAGCGTCCCGCAATATCTTCATTTCCTGCGGTCTCCGGCCGCCAAGGCAATCTTCGAAAAGTACGGCTTCAGTTTTCTGATCAGGCCGGTTTCGTAAACGGTCCCCGACGCGTGTTCGAACTGTCGCCCCAGGATTGGACCGCAATCGCACTCTCGCTGCGTGTTGCAGTTGTGTCGACATTGATTGCGCTGCCGTTTGGCATCGCAATCGCGACCGTATTGGCGCGCGCATCGTTTTGGGGAAAATCAGCGCTCGATGCTCTCGTCCATTTGCCGCTGGTGCTTCCGCCGGTGGTGACGGGCTATCTCCTGCTCGTCACCTTCGGCCGCAAAGCGCCGGTCGGGGCCTTTTTAGCCGACCATTTCGGTATCGTGTTCTCGTTTCGCTGGACCGGTGCTGCGCTCGCCTGCGGTGTGATGGCGTTTCCGCTGATGGTGCGCGCCATACGACTATCCATCGAGGCCGTCGATCGGCGGCTCGAACATGCAGCCGCGACGCTCGGCGCTAATCCGGCCTGGACCTTCGCGACCGTGACTTTGCCATTGGCTTTGCCCGGCATCATTGCGGGCATGATGCTTGCCTTTGCGCGTGCGCTTGGGGAGTTCGGGGCAACCATCACCTTCGTCTCCAACATCCCCGGCGAGACGCAGACGATTTCGGCAGCGATCTACACGCTCACACAGGTACCCGGGGGCGATGCCGCCGCGTTCAATCTTGTCATTGTGGCAATCCTAATCTCGTTTGCGGCTTTGCTTGCTTCCGAGTGGTTCGCGCGCCGCGCCGCTGCAAGGTTGCACGGGAGTTGACGATGCTTGCGGTCCATGTGGAAAGGCAGCTGGGCGAGTTTGCGGTGAATGTCTCCTTCACCAGCGACACGGCTGCGACGGCACTATTTGGCCCGTCAGGCGCCGGCAAGACCAGCGTCATCAACATGATCGCCGGGCTGCTGAAGCCTGAGCGTGGCCGCATCGTTCTTGGCGACGATGTTCTTTTTGACAGCGCCACCGGTATCAATGTGCCCGCCTGGCGGCGGCGCATCGGCTATGTCTTTCAGGAAGGCCGGCTGTTTCCACACTTCTCGGTGAGACGAAATCTGGACTATGCACGCTGGATCAGCGGCCATACCCGAAACCCCAACCAATTCAGCCATGTGATTGAAATGCTCGATGTAGGTCATCTGCTCGACCGCCGGCCGGGCAAGTTGTCGGGCGGCGAGCGCCAGCGTGTCGCCGTCGGCCGCGCACTCCTCATGCAGCCGCGCCTGCTATTGCTGGACGAGCCGTTGGCTTCGCTCGACGCGGCCCGCAAGCGCGAGATCCTCCCCTACCTCGAGCGCCTGCGCGACGACGCGCGCGTGCCCCTGATCTATGTCAGCCACAATGCTGCCGAGATAAGACGCGTTGTCAGCCGTGTCGTTCGTCTTGAATCCGGAAAAGTCGTTGAGACAGGCGGCATCGAGCTACTCGACGGCGTGCGGGCCGATATGCTTGCCTGAGGAATGTTTCCTCCGGAACGAATCGTCTGCCTGACCGAAGAAACGGTCGAAACCCTTTATCTGCTCGGCGAAGACCGCCGCATTGTCGGGGTGTCCGGTTACGCCGTCCGCCCGCCGCAGGTGCGGCGCGAGAAGCCGCGCGTCTCGGCTTTTATTTCGGCCGACGTGCCGAAGATTCTTGATCTGAAGCCGGACCTGGTACTTACGTTTTCAGACCTGCAGGCCGACATCGTCGCCGAATTGATCCGCAAAAACATCGCCGTACATGCGTTCAACCAGCGCGACATCGCCGGCATATTTGACATGATCCGCACGCTCGGTGCGATCGTCGGCGCAACAACAAAAGCCGAAGCGCTCGCCAACTCTCTCGCCCGCCACATCGACGAAGTGCACGAGCGCTCGTTGCATCTCGCCAGCCGCCCTCGCATCTACTTCGAGGAGTGGGACGAGCCGATGATTTCCGGCATCGCCTGGGTGTCGGAGCTGATCGAAGCCGCAGGCGGCGTTGACGTTTTCCCGCAGATCGCCGCACGCAAAAACGCCAAGGATCGGATTGTGTCACCTGACGAGGTCATCGCTGCGCGGCCGGACGTCATCGTCGGATCCTGGTGCGGCAAAAAATTCGTGGCTGGAAAAGTCGCTGCCCGGCCGGGCTTTGCCGAAGTTCCCGCCGTTGCGACCGGTTGGTTGCGTGAAATCAAATCGACGCTGATCCTGCAGCCCGGCCCCGCTGCGCTCACCGATGGGCTCGATCAGATGGCTTCCATCATCAGCGAATGGGCGGAATGCCGTGCGGCGGCCGGCTAATCAGACGATAGCAATCACGACCCCAGGCATGGTAAGGATTGTACTCGACTGGCAAAGGACCGAACCTAATGCAGCCGACCGATAAGCGCGCGAATCTCTGGATGGATTTGCTGCTGGTAGCCTTGTTGATTGCTCTGAACGTGGCCGCACGGCTGCTGCCGCACGCACCGGGCTTTCTGCCCGTGGCAGCGAGCGGTCTCTTCGCCGCGCGCGTCCTGAGCATTCCCGTGCTCGCCCTCCTCGTGCCGATCCTTGGCATGATTTTGAGTGATGCGGCTCTGCCGGGCGAGGATTGGCGCATTCAGGCGGTGGGCTTCGCCGCTATCGCGATCCCGGCGATCGCAGGCATCGCGACACGCCGCTGGCGGGGTGTCCTTCCTGTCGTGGCCACCATGATCCCGTGCTCCGTCCTCTTCTTCCTGCTCTCAAACGGTGCCGTCTGGGCCTTCAGCGGGATGTATCCGTTGAGCCTGAGCGGGTTGACGCAATGCTATATTGCGGCCCTGCCCTTCCTCGACAAGACGATCCTGGGCGACCTGTTCTGGACCGGCGTTCTGTTCGGCGGCGCCTGGCTGGTTCAGCACCGGCCGACGTTGTCGCGGCGCGCGCTCTAACCCAGATAATCGCGGATCCGGCGGCGTAACGCCTCGACGCGCCCGCCAAGCCCCACAGGCTCTTCGGGCTCGGCGAGTCTTAGACCGACCGTTGTCACAACACCGTTCTCGACCTTGTGCGCGAGCAACGCGATCGGCCCCAGCTCGACGATGTCGCCTGTCTTGGCGCGGCGGCGGAGCTGCTCGCTGAAATAATCGGCGAGCGTTACCTCGGTATGATCGGCCGCGACCTGCAGGCCATAGATGTCTGCCAGGGCGCCGAGCGTGGCCGTGCCTGGCACGAAAAAGTCGCCGAGCAATCGCGGATCGGGTCGAGCGGGTGGCGGCAGCCTGACAAAGAACCGATCGAGGGCCTGCGCTTTTTCCGGCGGAGCGAGCAGATAGACATAGTCGCCCTCGCGCACCGGATTCGCTTCGGCGGGGGTTAATATTTCCTCGTTACGGATGACCAGCGTCGGCCGTGCCCAGTTTGGAATGAGCCCACGCCGCAGGAACGGGCTGTTTGCAGACACCGGATAGCCGACGATTTCGCGCGCAAGCTGACCCGGCAGGTCGAGCTCAACACGCCTTGGCGACGGATCGGCGCGCGCAAAGGAGATGTCGAGCTTGCGGGCCGCGAGCGCCACGGTCCAGCCCTGAACCAGCAGCGACAGCAAGACCACGACAAAGGCGACGTCAAAAAACAGCGTGGCTCCCGGCAATCCAACCAGCATCGGAATCGACGCTAGAAAAATTCCCACCGCACCGCGCAAGCCGACCCAGGAAATGAACACCATTTCACGCATCTGAAATTTAAACGGCGCCAGACAGAGAAATACGGCGGCCGGTCTGGCGATCAGCATCAGGACCACCGCGACTGCTATGGCGCCGTAGAGGCTGTACGCGAGACGATAAGGCCAGGCCAAAAGGCCAAGCAGAACGAACATCACAATCTGCGCCAGCCAGGTAATCGCGTCGAGAAAGACTATCACGGAACTGCGCGCCCGGGTCTGCATGTTGCCGACGACCAGCCCCGCGAGATAGACGGCGAGAAAGCCCGACGAGTGCAGGATGTTTGCAAGGGCAAAAATGACGAGCGCGCTGACCGCGACAAAAGGCGCGTGCAGGCCTTGCGCGAGCGTCAGGCGATTGATCACGAATGCGATGCTTCGCCCGCCCAAAAAGCCCATGATGCAGCCAAGGACGGCATCGCGCAGGAACGTCATCAGCGCGTGCGACCAACTCTGATTGCCGACCAGCAGAATTTCGACCAGCAGCAGCGCAAGAAAGATGGCGAATGGATCGTTCGTCCCCGATTCCACTTCGAGCACGGCGCGGACGCGCGGACGCAGCCTTAGGCCGCGTGCATTGATCAGAAAAAACACCGCGGCCGCGTCGGTCGATGCGATGACGGCACCGATCAACAAGGCCTCGATCCAATTGAGCCCAAGGACGTATTTGGCGACCGGCGCCGTGAGAATTGCGGTTATCAGCACGCCGACTGTTGCGAGAGTCAGAGCCGGCGCCAGAACGTTGCGGAAGGTCGCAAAGCGCGTGCGCAGGCCGCCGTCGAACAGAATGAGAGCCAGCGCGATCGAGCCGACCGTATAGGCAACGCCGACATCGTCGAATTTGATTCCGCCGGGCCCGTTCTCGCCGGCCAGCATGCCAACCAGAAGGAAAACCAGCAGCAAAGGGGCGCCGAAGCGCAACGCGATCAGGCTCGACAGGATGCCGGCGAGCACCAGCAAGCTGCCCAGTAAAATGACGAGACTTACGCTGTCCAGCGAACCCATCGCACGAATCTCCCTCCGCTATAGGAAGGTTTCGCGTGCAACAGGGCAACCGCAAAGATCGCCGCAGATCAGCAAACGGTCAAAATGCCACCTTATCACCGCCCTTGAGCGACAGGATTTCGCGCGCCTCGTCGGACGAGGCAATCTCAAGCCCGAGGCCCTCGAGGATCTTGCGAACCTGTGTGACCTGCTGCGCGTTTGATTCGGCCAGTTTCCCGGGGCCGATCCAGAGCGAATCCTCCATTCCCACCCGAACGTTGCCACCGATGGCGGCCGCGATCGCGGCGACCCGCATTTGATTCTGCCCCGCACCGAGCACAGACCAATGGTAGTTGTCGCCGAGGAGACGATCGGCCGTGCGCTTCATCATCATGACGTCTTCGGGGTGCGGCCCGATGCCACCGAGAATTCCGAACACCGACTGAACGAACAGCGGCGGCTTCACCAGGCCGCGGTCGAGAAAATGGCGCAGCGTATACAGATGCCCAATGTCATAGCACTCGATCTCGAACCGGGTGCCGTTTCCGGCGCACGTGGTCAAAATGTATTCGATGTCCGCAAAGGTGTTCTTGAACATGCCGCCGCGCGAACGTTCGAGATACGGCTCCTCCCAGTCGTGTTTGAACTTGCCTTTGAACCGGGGGATCATCGGATAAAGGCCGAAATTCATCGTGCCCATGTTGAGCGAGGCGACCTCGGGCTTGAAGGTCGCAGCTGGACGGACGCGCTCTTCCGCGGTCATCGTCGGTGCCCCGCCGGTCGTGATGTTCACCACGACACCCGAGCGCTGCTTGATCACCTTTAGGAACGGCGCAAACGCCTCCGGCGTCTGATCAGGACGACCATCCTGCGGGTTGCGCGCGTGCAGGTGCACAATCGCCGCGCCGGCCTCGGCGGCCCCAATGGCGGCATCCGCGATTTCCTGAGCCGTCACCGGAAGGTGGGGCGACATCGACGGAGTATGAATTGAACCGGTAACAGCGCAGGTAATGATGACTTTACGCGACTTCGCCATGAGCTTTCCATCCAGATGAAGTGAGTGTTTTCGATTGGCAAATGGACTTCGTTGCCGATCCTAGAGTATCAGCCGTACCGAAGTCACCCCGCTTGCCTTTGAACTCCGGAGTCCATGGCCGCGTCCGACAAAGTGCATAGGCCGACGATGATCATCGGCATCGTGTGCGGCACGCTCGCGGCCCTGGCGTGGGCCGCAGGCTTCGTCGTCGCAAAACACGGTATCCAGATCGGATTCTCGCCCGCCGACCTTGCGTTTCACCGCTTCTTTTGGTCCGGCCTGCTGGTGCTGCCGCTGATTGTGCGCGAGGGATTGCGCGACCTTGGCGGCATCGGCTGGAGCCGCGCGTCAGTGATGACCATCCTGTCGGGACCGCCGCAATCCTTGCTCGCCTACACCGGCTTTATTCTGGTGCCGCTCGGACATGGCACCACAATTCAACCCGCCTGCGCTGCGCTGTCGGGCCTGGTGCTTGCTTCGCTCATTCTCCACGAAAAGGCGACGCTTCAACGCATCATCGGCGGTGCAATCATCATTGCCGGCCTGCTGATGTTCGGCGCGGAATCGCTCACGACGATCGGCAACGCCGGCGTCGGCGGTGATCTTTTGTTCGCCACCGCGGGATTGTTCTGGGCGACATTCGGCACCCTGTTGCGACATTGGAACGTCGCAGGCACGCGCGCGGTCATGGCCGTCGGCGCCGTATCGGTCATCGTTCTGGCACCGATTTATCTTCTCATCTACGGCATAAGCGGCCTGGCGAAGCAGAGCCTTTTCGAAAATCTTCTGCAAGCAGTCGTTCAGGGCGGAATAGCGGGGTCGCTTCCTATTTATCTGTTCGCGCATGCCGTGATCGCACTCGGCGGCGGGCGCGCGGCAACTTTCCCGGCTTTGGTGCCGATATTCGGGGTGATCATCGGATATGTCGCGCTCGGGGTGGTGCCAAGCCTCGCGCAATTCGTCGGCATGCTGATCGTGCTGGTGGGCTTCCACTTCGCCCTGCGGCGCTGAACCCACAAACGATCGCGCTAATTTTCCGGCCCGGCGTATTTTCCCGCCGTCTCCGGGAACATGTTCTTGATGATTTTGAACTTGGAAATGTCGACGGTGGCGTCCATGTGCAGGAAGATGACGGCATCGCGCAGCACCTTCTCGATGCCGAAATCGAGCATGACGCCATTGCCGCCGTGAAGCTCGACGGCATGCTGGGCGACCTTCATGACCTCTTCGGACGCGAACATCTTGGCCATGTTGACGAGAATCTCGGCATCCGGCGCGTTCTCGTCGACCGCCTGCGAGGCACGATCGAGCAATGCGCGCACAGCCTCTATGCGCGTTGCCATGTCTGCCAGGCGTAACGCCACGGCCTGATGCTTGATCAGGATGCGTCCGCCCTGGATATAGTTCTGAACGTATTCGGCGGTGGCTTCGAACGCGCGCACGCCGACGCCGAGATTTTTCGCCGCCTGGATGATCTTGCCCGGACGGAAATAGACACCGGCGGAGCCCATCGCGCTGTCCTGCACCAGCAGGTGATCGTCTGGCACGAACATGTCCTCGAACACCATCTCGCCGTTGTTCATGAAGCGGCAGCCCAGCGTCTCGTTGCAGCGGGCGACGGTAAATCCCTTGGTTTCGCGCGGCACCAGGAACGACGACGTGCCCTGCAGCATGCCGACTTTCGGATTGGTGTTGGCATAAACGACATACAGGCTGGCGTCGTAGCCGTTCGAGATGAATTGCTTGCGGCCGTTGATCACCCAGCCGCCGTTGGTCTTGACGGCTTTGGTCTGCATTGCCGCTTCCGGGACGTTATACGGCAGCCAGCGGTCGGACGCGCCGCGCGGTTCGGTCAAACAATGCGCCATCAGGAACTGCGGCTCGGCAACCAGCCGCTTGAACCACTTTTCCTGCAGGTGACGCGGCGCAAACTGCCGCAGCAAGACAGAGACCTTCCAGTTCTGCACCATCTTGTCGGCGAGACCTGAATCGCCGCGCGCGAGCTCTTCAGCGACGAGCGCGAAAGTCTTGACCTCGGTTCCTTTCTCCAGCTCGACGCCACCAAATTCCTCGGGCACACCCAGAGTACGGATGCCGATTTTCTCCGCTTCTTCCAGGATGCGGAGAGGCAAGCGGTCTTCGGGCACCATCGACCATTCGCGTTGCCAGTTCTGCTTGATGAAAGGGAGAACGACATCCTCGACGAAGTCACGGCAGCTTTGCCGCATCATTCGTTGTTCCTCGGACAGACCCCGGTCGGTCGCCATACGGTCGAGCATCGGCATTTCCTCGCTTGAGTGTTCTTATTGCTCAGTGTCGCGCCGATGTTACGTCAAGTCGAGGCATGTGCGCGAGACGGCGCTGACCGCATTATTTCGACAGGGCGAAAGCTGACTATCCTGGCGCGGAGGTGCATATTCGCGCCTACGTCGACATCAAGGGCTTTGCAATGACAGACGGGCAGAGTGACGTTATGGAAGGCGGCTGCACGTGTGGCGCGGTCCGTTACCGCCTGAAGGCCAGACCGTTATTTGTGCATTGCTGCCACTGCTCGTGGTGCCAGCGTGAAAGTGGGTCGGCTTTTGCTGTCAATGCCTTTATCGAGGCGTCGCAAGTCGAGCTTCTGAAAGGCAGACTGACGCAGACCACTCTCCCAAGCGCCAGCGGCAAGGGCCAGATATTCTGGCGCTGCGCCGACTGTGGCGTGACCGTGTGGAGCAACTATCCCCAGGCCGGCCCAAGAATTCATTTCATACGGGCCGGGACACTCGATGATCCGTCTCGTGCTCCGCCCGACATTCACATCTACACGTCCACCAAGCAGCCCTGGGTGGTCATTCCGGACGGCGTTCCTGCTGTCAGCAAATTCTACCGGCCAGCCGATTATTGGCCGGCCGAGAGCGCATCGCGGTTCAAGAGCGCGATAGCAGCTACCCGGTAAACTTACGCAGCTTTGCGATTTGCCAGAAACTCGCGCATGCGATCGAGCGCCTTCAGAATGTTCTCCATCGAGTTCGCATAGCTCACGCGGATATAGCCTTCGCCCAGAATGCCGAAATCGGGTCCGCCGATAATGGCAACGCCCGCATCTTCCAGCAGCGCGGAGGCCAACGCCTTCGCTTTCCAGCCGGTACGCTTGATATTCGGGAACGCATAGAACGCGCCCTTCGGGGTCGCGCATGATACGCCGGGCAATTTGTTGAGTCCGTCGACCACCACTTTCCGGCGCTTGTCGAACTCCGCGACCATCTTGGTCACTTCATCCTGCGAGCCTTTCAGCGCCGCGAGACCCGCATATTGCGCCGACGCGTTGACGCATGAATGCAGGTTGACCGCAAGCTTGCGCGCATAGTCGTAGAGTTTTCCGGGCCAGACTGCGTAACCAAGGCGCCATCCGGTCATTGCATAGGTCTTCGACCACCCGTTGAGAAGGATCAACCGGTCGCGTATCGACGGATAGGACAGCAAGCAGACATGGGTCTCGCCGTCATAGACCATGTGGTCGTAAATCTCGTCCGACATGATCGCAACGTCCGGCCACTTCTCGAGGCCGGCGATGAGCTTGTCGACCTCGGCTTTTGGCGTGACGCCGCCCGTCGGATTGGCCGGTGAGTTCACAATCAGCAGCCGTGTTCGCGGCGTGATCAGCTTCAATGTCTCTTCCGCGGAAAACGCAAAGCCATTCTCTTCGCGGATCGGCACCGGAATCGGTTTCGCTCCGGTGAACTCGATCATCGACCGGTAGATCGGAAATCCGGGATCGGGATACATGATCTCCACGCCCGGCTCGCCGAACATCAGGATCGACATGAACATGGTCGGCTTGCCGCCGGGCATGATCATCACGCTGTCGGGCGACACCTCGACCTTGAAGCGCTTGGCAAGATCGGCAGCAACTGCCTCCCGCAGCGGCGGGATGCCGTTGGCGGGCGTGTAGCCATGATGGCCGTCGCGCAGCGCCTTCACCGCGGCCTCGACGATAAAATCGGGCGTGCGGAAATCGGGCTGGCCGATGCCGAGATTGATGATGTTGCGGCCCTGCGCCGCCAGCGCGTTGGCGCGGGCAAGCACGGCGAAGGCGTTTTCCTCGCCGATACGGTCGAAAGCCGCGATGGTACGAAGCATGTCTGCAATCCCTCCGCGCGGGTGCCGTTCGCGACGTACCCGCGCCGGCTCCTCAATGAAGGGGGCAGTTCAGCCGATCAGGCGGCAAAAATCAAACGCCATCAGGGTCTTCGCCCCGACGTGTTTTCAGGGGTCGCCACCCAGGCGGCCGCTGATGTCGCGCAAGAGCTGGAAGCGGATGTTGGGATCGGGGTCGTCTCCGAGATAGACGTCGCCGAAATATAACGGGCCGGCCCGCACCAAATTCGTTCCCCGATGATAGGGATCGGCCCGTACAGTTTTGGACACCGTGGCAACTTTCTTGGGTTTACGCACCTTTTCGGCATTCTCGGCATACACCGACGTGGCAAAAGCCGCTGCAAAGGTGACAACAAGAATCTTGAAGGGAAGCGACGACATGGCGGCCTCCGTACGAAATCAGGATGCCTCTCGCTTAACGAATTGCGGTGAGAGCGCAAAGTAAATGGCACGTCAAGGCGATCACAAGTCGGTGTCGGAATATCGGGCCTACTTGGGTGTTTAGCGTCGTTTTTCTTGCCTTTCCCTGTGATGCCGAACGGAGGACCACATGTTGCAATCGCGGGCATGTTGGAGGCATTGTGCAATCCCCACCCTGCAGGACAAAATCATGAGTATCGCCGACAAACGCCGCGCATTCCGCGCACTGCACCAAAGCGGCTGCTTCGTCATTCCCAATCCCTGGAACGCCGGCAGCGCGCGTTACATGCAAGGCCTCGGTTTCAAAGCACTGGCGACCACGAGCTCGGGCTATGCCCACTCGATTGGTTACGCGGACGGCGACGTCACCCGCGACATGATGCTCGCGCACTATCGCGAAATCGCGCAGGCAACGGACATTCCGCTGAACGCGGACTTCGAGGGCGGCTATGCCGACGATCCGGACGAAGTCGCGGCCAATGTCCGGCTATGCATCGACACCGGCGTTGCCGGATTGTCGATTGAAGATTTCACCGGCGATGAAAGCAACCCGCTTTACGACTTCGACCTGGCGCTCAAACGCGTAAGAGCGACACGTGACGCAATAGACAAAGCGGGCGGCGACGTCGTGTTCACTGCGCGCACGGAAGGCTTCATTCACAATCGCCCGGATCTCGACGAGACGATCCGCCGCCTGAAAGCTTTTGCGGACGCCGGAGCCGATTGCCTCTATTCGCCCGGTATCAAAACGCGAGAACAGATCGCGGCTACGATTAAGGCCGTCGGCCCGAAGCCGATCAACTTTCTCAATCACGGTGCGTTCGGTTACACCGTCAATGATCTCGCCGCGCTCGGCGTGCGCCGCATCAGCGTCGGCGGCACAATGGCGCGGGTCGCCATGCATGCTTTCATCCAGTCGGCCCGGCAAATCGCGCACGACGGTAAGTTCGACAGCTTCGCGGGCGTCGTGACAAATGCCGAACTGAACAAGTTTTTCCACGACGACCTGCAGCGCCGACCCAAGTCGTGAGCGACCCGCAAAGTCATCCAGCGACCGGGCAGCCGATCGGTGCCCCAGTCGATGACCGGCCGGCACCACGCCCCGGCCCGATGACCCTTGCGGGCCGCTACGGCCGCGTCGAAAAGCTCGCCCCGAACCATGCCGCGACGATGTGGGATGCCGTCAAAGGTCACGAAGCGATCTGGACCTACATGTCGCAGTACGGGCCGTTCGATAGTCCTTCAGAATTCGCAACCTGGCTCGCCCGGCGCGCTGCCTTGGACGATCCCTATGCCTACGCGATTGTCGACCCATCGAATCGTACGCTCGGTATCGCGACCCTCATGGACATTCAGCCCGACATGCGCGTCATCGAGGTCGGGCACATTGTCTATTCACCGGCGTTGCAGCACACGCCGCTTGGCACCGAGGCGCAATATCTGCTCGCGCGGTATGCGTTCGAAACGCTGGGTTACCGGCGCTACGAATGGAAGTGCAATTCGCACAACGCGGCCTCGCGGCGTGCCGCATTGCGCTATGGTTTCATCTTCGAGGGCGTGCTGCGCCAGCACAAAATCGCAAAAGGCCGCAACCGCGACACAGCCTACTATTCGATGCTCGACAGCGAGTGGCCGCAGCGCAAGCTCAATTTCGAGCGTTGGCTGTCGCCGGACAATTTCACAGCCGATGGCAGGCAAAAAGTCAGCCTGAGCGCGCTTAACGGCATAGTGGAATGAGCGATCAAACCACATCGGCGGGAGGTTTGACGCGGCAGCGCCCGTTCGTGCTGTTCTGGCTGGCCCGGCTCGCCTCGACGATGGGCTACCAGATGCTGGCCCTCACGATCGGCTGGCAGGTCTACGAAATCACCAACAGCGCTTTGGACCTTGGCCTTGTGGGGCTCATCCAGTTCGTGCCGGCGGTGATTCTCACGCTGTTGATCGGCCACGCCGCAGACCGCTATGACCGGCGGCTGATTGTGCGCGCGGCACATTGTGTCTACGCGCTGGCCGCAATCATGATCACGGCGGCACTGCTTGCCGGCGCGTTGAGCCGCGATCTGTTGTTTGCCGCAGTCTTCATCATCGGATGTGCACGCGCGTTCGAGATGCCGACCGCACACGCGCTTGCGCCTACGCTGGTGCCGTCGGCCCTCATCTCGCGCGCGGTTGCGGCCTGGACCTCGGCCAACCAGACCGCTGTGATTTGCGGCCCGGCGCTCGGCGGCCTCGTGTACGCGCTTAGCCCTGTGCTGATCGGTATAATATGCGTGATATTTTTCGCTTGCTCGATAACACTGATCACTTTGGTGCAGTCTCGCGGACCGGCACCGACGCGCGATCCGCCGACATTCGCTTCGGTGCTTGCGGGCTTTCATTACATCCGCACCCGGCGGCGGCTGCTCGGCGTGATAACGCTTGATCTTTTTGTTGTCATTCTCGGCGGAGCCACCGCCCTGCTGCCGATCTATGCCAGGGATATCCTGGCGGTCGGACCGATCGGGCTCGGCCTGCTGCGCTCGGCGCCGGCGGTCGGCGCGTTGATCACATCGATTGTCCTGGCGCGCTATCCCGTCGAGCGACATATCGGCCGCAAGATGTTCGCCGTAGTCGGCCTTTACGGCATCACGACAATTATGTTCGGTTTGTCGACTTCGTTTCCGATTTCGCTTGCCGCCCTCGCGGTGCTCGGTGCGTCCGATGCCGTGAGCATCGTCATTCGTTTCTCGCTGGTCCAGATCGAAACGCCGGATGAAAAACGTGGCCGGGTGAGCGCCATCAATTACCTGTTCGTTGGATCATCGAATACGCTTGGTGAATTTGAATCCGGTCTTGTTGCTGCGTGGCTGGGCGCCGTGCCGTCGGTCGTCATCGGCGGACTGGGTTCGCTGCTGGTCGCGGGCACATGGATGATGCTATTCCCCGATCTGCGCCGAATCGATCGCTACGAACCGGCGGACCGCAAGCAAGTGAGGGCGTGATGCATGTACTGATGACCGGCGCTGCCGGCATGATCGGCCGCAAGTTGACCGCAAGACTGGTCAAGGACGGCGCATTGAACGGCAAGACGATCGACCGGCTGACGCTGATCGACGTCGTTCCGCCGGAAAGGCCACAGGGCTTTTCAGGCGCCGTCGAAGCCGCCACCAGCGACCTCTCAGCGCCGGGCGGCGCCGCCAAGGCCGTCGCCGGCAAGCCTGACGTAATCTTTCATCTCGCCGGTGTTGTCTCAGGCGAAGCGGAGACCGATTTTGAGAAAGGCTACCGCGTCAATCTCGACGGCACGCGAGCGCTGTTCGAGGCAATACGCGCGGCTGCTTATGCGCCGAAAGTCATCTTCACCTCGTCGATTGCCGTTTTCGGGGCGCCATTTCCTCATTCGATCCCCGACGACTTTCACCTGACACCGCTCACGTCCTACGGGACCCAAAAGGCCATTTGCGAACTGCTGCTTGCCGACTACACCCGGCGCGGTTTCCTCGACGGTATCGGCATCAGGCTGCCGACGATTTGCGTGCGGCCCGGCAAGCCGAACAAGGCAGCGTCGGGTTTCTTCTCCGGAATCATCCGGGAGCCCCTGGCCGGGCAGGAAGCACTTCTGCCCGTCTCCGAGAGCGTCCGCCACACGCACGCGAGCCCGCGCGCCGCGGTCGGATTTCTCATCCACGCCGCAGGGCTCACGCGCGAGCAGGTCGGTCCGCGTGTCAATCTTGCGATGCCGGGCGTATCCTGCACGGTCGGCGAGCAGATCGATGCGCTTCGCCGTGTTGCAGGCGACAAGGTGGCCGCGCGCATCCGCCGGGCGCCCGACGAGCTGGTGCAGCGAATCGTCTCCGGATGGGCTGAGCGAACAGATGCCAAGCGTGCGCGCGACCTCGGGTTCAAGGCCGAAGCTGCGTTCGACGATATTGTCCGCGCCCATATCGAGGACGAACTGGGCGGAAAGATTGACAACTGATGCGTTAACGAACGCGCGCTTGCACCGGACGCGGCAAACCTTACATTGTAGATCATGACCTACGTCGACGCCGCCGTCGCCCCAATCCGCAAGACCGGCCAGATCAAAATCCACGGCCCCGCCGCATTCGAAGCCATGCGCAAGGCCGGCCAGTTGGTCGCGCGTTGCCTCGATATGTTGACCGAGCATGTCGGGTCGGGTGTACCGACCGAGAAAATCGACAGGCTGGTCTTCGAATATGCGATGGACCACGGCGCTCTGCCCGCGACGCTCATGTACCGTGGCTACAAGAAGTCGACCTGCACCTCGCTCAATCACGTGGTCTGCCACGGCATTCCCGGTGACAAGCCGCTCAAGGACGGCGACATCGTCAATATCGACGTGACGCTCATCCTCGACGGCTGGCACGGCGATTCCAGCCGTATGTTCACCATCGGCGAAATTCCGCGCCGCGCGGAGCGGCTGATCGAGGTCACGCACGAGGCGATGATGCGCGGCATCGCCGCGATCAGGCCCGGCGCGACCAGCGGCGACATTGGCCATGCGATCCAGTCCTATGTGGAAGCGCAGCATATGAGCGTGGTCCGCGATTTCTGCGGCCATGGCCTCGGGCAGCTGTTCCACGATGAGCCGAATATTGTTCACGTCGGGCGTCCCGGCGAGGGCATCGTCCTCAAGCCCGGAATGTTCTTCACGGTTGAACCGATGATCAATCTCGGCCGCCCACATGTGAAGGTGCTGTCCGACGGATGGACTGCCGTAACCCGCGACCGCTCGCTTTCCGCGCAGTTCGAGCACACCATCGGCGTCACGAAGGACGGCGTCGAGGTCTTTACCTTCTCGCCGGCCGGGCTGCACAAGCCGCCTTACAAGCGCTGAAGACTGCTATTTCCCGAGGTCAAAATCTCCGGGCTCGTCCTTTCCGCTGATACAACGACGACGCGTTTTCACGCTAGGTTCGTTCCATGGCGGAAAACCCGGTCACGCGTATCGCGCCGCGAGCGCCACATTTCCACGGCCATCGCAAGCGGCTGCGGGAGCGCTTTCGGGAAGCCGGCGCGGAAGCGCTCAGTGACTATGAACTGCTCGAACTCGTGCTGTTTCGTGCCCTGCCCCGGCGCGACGTCAAACCGATTGCTAAAGATCTGATCGCAACGTTCGGTTCTTTCCCGGAGGTGATATCGGCGCCGACAACAAGACTTGCAGAAGTCGCTGGCATGGGCGCGGTCGCGATCACCGAACTGAAAATCGTTCACGCCTCGGCGATGCGTCTGACGCGCGGACAGGTGCGCAAGCGCCCCGTCCTGTCATCATGGTCGAGCGTAATCGATTATTGCCGCACCACCATGGCCTTCGCCGAGAAGGAGCAGTTTCGCGTCCTGTTCCTCGACAAGCGCAATCAGCTGATCGTCGACGAGTTGCAGCAGACCGGCACGATCGATCACACGCCCGTCTATCCGCGCGAAGTCGTCAAGCGCGCGCTGGAATTGTCGGCCACGGCGTTGATCCTCGTGCACAATCACCCGTCGGGCGATCCGACTCCGTCACACGCTGACATTGAAATGACGCGCACAATCGTCGAGGTCGCAAAGCCATTAGGTATTGCGGTGCACGACCATATTATTGTGGGACGCGACGGCCACACCAGTTTCAAAGGCCTCAAGTTGGTCTAGGCCAGCACGATGCCTAAGATACCAGAACAACAAGCCGACGACCGCCAGGTTTGCAAGTCCGGCGAGCGCGGCGTTGCCGTAGGGCAGCAGGTAAGCCGCCGTGAGGTCATAGAAGTAACCGGCCTGATAGCTGCCGAACCCCATGCCGATCCACGCCATCGTCGACACGATGGCTATGGCGCTACCGCTGATCCGCAACGGCGCCGCTTCACGGGCGCAGATCAGCAGGCAGGTCATCACGCCGGCAAAGCCAAATCCGAAAAGAACCGACAGCTGGAAAAGAACCATGATGTCCTTGGTTTGCGTGAACCAGAACACCACCGACGTCTGTGCCAATGACGCGAGGAAATAAGCGGGCAGACCTCCGGTGCGATCAGCCAGCCAGCCAAAGAACAGGCGGCCAAAAACGCCGGCAATCATCAGCGACAACAGAAGGCCGGCTGCGGTCTGCGGACTACATCCGAGATCGATACCCAGCGGTATCAGGTGCACCAGCGGGACAGCCATGCAGACGCAGCAAAAGAATCCAGCCACCGAAAGCCAGGCAATACTGATTTTGTGTGGCACGCCCCACTGATTGCCGTCCGACCGATTGGCTCCTTCCGGCGAATGTCCAGCGGCTGGCGGAGGCTTCAGCAAAAACAACAGTGGCAACAGGATCAGAAGGTAACCCACACCGACGTAGAGTGCCGCGTCACGCCAGCCGACTTCGGTGATCAAAAGGCGAGTGATATAGGGCACGACGCCCTGCCCGATCGCCCCACCGGCGGTCACGATACCAATTGCGAACCCCTTGCGTCGGTCGAACCAAAGACCAGCGATGGCGACCATCGGAGCAAACAACGGGGCAAAGCCAACTGCGCCGATCAGAAAGTAAAGGAGATAAAGCACCCACAGATCGCTCTGCCAGCGCAAGGCAATCAGTCCAAACGAAATAGCAAAGGCCCCAAGGTATCCGACCTTACGGGCGCCGATACGATCGGAAAGACTGCCCCAGACGATGCCGCCGATCGCGCAGCCGACGGTCAGGAGCGTAAAGGCCATCGAGATATCGGCACGAGACCATCCGAATTCCTGCTCGAACGGCTTCATGAAAACCGAGATGGTGCTATTCGTGCCGAATCCCAATGTCAGACAGATCGTCGCCACGCCGACAATCACCCAGCCATAGGGCCGCTCGGCCAATTGGTCATTCCCAACGGTGCTCAAAGTATCGCTCTCCTCGGGTCCCTGGCTGGATCCACTTGGAGGAAAGTGCCCGAATCGCGAGCGCGATACCTGAAGGAATGCTTGATTTGCCCCTGAGATCGCCTTGATTTATGGCCCGAAGCCGGAGGGTTCTGACGAAATTCGCCGGAATCCGCGTTGCAGGGGCAACACGAACGGACTGGCGCGCATGTGAGTTGAGACTACTGCCGCACCAGCGTGATCTGGTCAGCGGTGTCCGGCAGACGGCGCCAGGTCGTCCCGTCAACCTCCTCGAAGCGCCACGGATTGCCGCGGGACGGCATCAGCATCAGCTCGTCGCGATCGATACGCCATTGCGTGAAATTGGCCCGCGCAATGGCGGCATCGCAGCCGGGCTTGACGGTCACGGCCATGTTTTCGCCTGCCTTGGTCATCGCCAAAGTCAGCAGGCACACAGGCGCGCCTCCCTTGCGCACGATCGCCCAATCGCCGGCGACTTGCTCCGCAGGTTTCGGCGGCGCGGCGGCAGCGGCAGCGTTCTGGAGAAAGAGAACCCCGACGCCGGGTGTCGGCGCTTCGAAAATTCCGTCTTCCACCTCACTGAACTCGACAATCGAACGGCCGCGCGCGTCCACGAAATACAGCAGGTCGTTGTCAGGAAATCGCCAGCCTGCGATCTCCTTCACGATCGGAAACAGATTGGCGCAGTTGGCGTCGAATTCGATCTTGAGACCGGCCGGGCCCGGCTCGCCTTTCAGCGTCGCCGTGCATGTGCGATCGCGATCGGCATTCGAGAATTCCCAGCTGCCGACAACGCGCCTGGCGGACTCACCGAGTTGCGGCGGCGCCTGCGCCGACGCGGTATCGGCAAGGCAGAGCGCAATGAACCCGATGGTGCTACGCGTCAAAATCATCCAACACCCGCGCAAGGCGGTTGCATTACGAACGCTTCGGCGGCCACGGTGTTTCCGACACGGGCGTCAATGGCGGCTTGCCGGCCGCCCAGGCCAGAATGTTATCGACCACGAGCTGATCCATCGCCGCACGCGTGACCTCGGTCGACGAGCCGAGGTGGGGAAAGAGCACGATGTGGTCCATCTCGATCAGTTCCTTCGGCACTTGCGGCTCGTTGGCAAAAACGTCGAGACCGGCCGAGTAGATCGTGCGGTTTTTCAGGGCCTCGATCAAGGCAGGCTCATCGACCACCGAGCCGCGCGCCATGTTGATGACAACCCCGCGCGGCCCAAGCGCTTTCAGCACCTCGGCGTTGATCATGTTCTGGGTCGAGGGTCCTCCGGGCACGATCACCATCAGCGTGTCGACGTCGCGGGCCATGTCGAGAAGCTTCGGGTAGTACTTGTATGTCACGCCCGACTGCGGATTGCGGCTGTGATAGACGACCGGCACTCCGAACGCCTCGAGACGCCGGGCGATGGCCTTGCCGATTCGACCCATTCCGACCATTCCGACGGTGCGATCCCGCAACGTCGCCTTGGTGAGCGGATAGTGTCCCTGCGGCCATTTGCCGGCGCGCAAGAAGCGCTCGGATTGTGGAAATTCACGCACAGTGCAAAGCAGGAGGCCGATCGCCGTATCCGCCACTTCTTCGTTGAGAACGTCAGGCGTATTGGTGACGATGATGCCGTGAGCGCCGGCCCACTTGGCATCGATATGATCGTAGCCGACGCCGAAGCTTGATACCTGTTCGAGGCTGGGAAACTGCTTCAGAAAATTCTCGTCAACCTTGTTTGCGGTATAAGCGATCGCGATCGCGCGGATCTTGCCGCCATATTCCTTCACGAAAGCGTCCTTGTCCTTGAGGTCAAGCCAGTGGTGAAGATTCACCTTGCCCTCGAAGCCCTTCATCATCACGGGCTTGCGGGCGCCAACCATCAGCACATCCGGCTTTTCGGCAGCCATTACCAGCTCCATTACACCAAAGCAGTTACAGGTTTTTCGATGAAATCCTTGAACGAGGCGAGCAGCTCGGCCCCGAGCGCTCCGTCCACCACCCTGTGATCGCAGGAAAGCGTGACGGTCATCTGGCTGATGAATTTCACGCTGCCGTCGTCCGCCTCGACAGGAGCGCGCCGCGTCGCGCCGACCGCCAGGATTGTCGCGTGCGGCGGATTGATGATCGCAGAGAACTCGCGGACACCGTACATGCCCAGATTGGAGATGGCGCTCGAACCGCCCTGATATTCGTTCGGCTTGAGTTTTTTCTGGCGCGCACGATCGGCGAGATCCCGCATCTCGGCGGAAATCGCGGTGACCGATTTACTGTCCGCATTGCGGATCACCGGCGTGATCAGCCCACCTTCGAGCGCGACTGCAATGCCGATATCGGAATTGCGGAAACGCAGGATACGGTCGCCGGCCCAGACCGCATTGGCGCCGGGAATGCGCTGCAGCGCCGCCGCCCAGGCCTTGATGATGAAATCATTGAGCGAAAGCTTGAATGCCGGCTGGCCCGACTTGTCTTTCGGCGCTGCCGCATTCGCCTCTTCACGCATCGCGATCAGCCGGCCGGCATCGAGATCGGCCGTGAGATAGAAATGCGGAATTGTCTGCTTGGCTTCGACCAGCCGCGTCGCGATGGTGCGGCGCATCGAGTCGAGCGGCATCTCCTCGTAGGCAATGCCCTCATACAGCGCCTTGACCTGTGCCGCGCTTGCGCCGGTCGCGATTGCGGGTGCCGCCGCGCCGGGCGCCGCGCGTTCGACGTCGGCGGCGATGATCCGTCCATGCGGCCCAGAACCGGAAATACGCGTCAGGTCTATGCCGCGCTCCCCGGCTAAACGTCGTGCCAGCGGCGTGACCGCAGTACCGCTCGCAAGCTTTGCCGGTCCGTAGTTTCGTTCAGGCGTGCGCACCGCGTGAAATGGGTCCATCGGCGCGGCCGGCCGCGGCATCGGCGTGGAATGCACTGCCGGCGCGGCGTACCCACCTGTCCGCTCGTCCCCGCGAAAGCGGGGACCCACTACAGCTTCGCCCTGGACTCCCGCTTTCGCGGGATTGAGCGGAGGCTGGCCGCCTGACGGTAACTTTGGCTCACCTGGCCCCGAAATCACCGCCACCACAGCGCCGACCTTGGCGACGTCGCCGACCTTGAAACGTATTTCGGAGAGCGTACCGCTTGTTGTAGACGGCACTTCCATCGACGTCTTGTCGGTCTCGATCTCGAACAGGTTGTCGCCCGGCTTCACGGCGTCGCCGGCCGCCTTGAACCATTTCGTGATCTTGCCCTCGGCGACGGTCTCGCCAAGCTGCGGCATCAGGACGTCCACGGTCTTGCCCTCAAGATTCTGCTGCCTGCCGCTACCAGCTCACCGACACATATTGCGTCTCGAGAAATTCCTTCATGCCCTCCTGCGCGCCTTCGCGGCCGAGCCCCGACTGCTTCGTGCCGCCGAACGGCGCCGCCGGATCGGAGACCAGGCCGCGATTGAGGCCGATCATGCCGAAATCGAGCTTCTCGGACACCCGCATGCCGCGGCTCAGATCCTTTGTATAGAGATAAGCAACCAAGCCATATTCCGTATCGTTGGCGCGCTTGATCGCCTCGTCCTCGGTCTTGAAGGTCTGGATTGACGCAACAGGCCCGAAAATCTCCTCGTTCAGCATCTTTGCCGAGTCCGGCACATTGGTCAGGACCGTCGCCGGATAGAAGAAGCCTGGACCGTCCGGCAGCTTGCCGCCGACCAGCACCTTGGCGCCTTTTTGCACGGCGTCATCGACCAGTTCGATCACCTTGTCGCGGCCGTCCTTGTTGACGAGCGGGCCGAGATTGACGCCCTCGTCGAGGCCGTTGCCCATCTTCAGCGAGCTCATCTTGGCGGTGAGCTTGTTGGCGAACTCGTCGTGTACCTTTTCGTGCACATAGAAGCGGTTGGCCGCAGTGCACGCCTCGCCCATGTTACGCATCTTGGCGATCATGGCGCCGTCGATCGCGGCGTCGATATCGGCGTCCTCAAAGACGATGAACGGCGCGTTGCCGCCGAGCTCCATGGCCGGCTTGACGATGTTGTCGGCGGCCTCGTGCAGAAGCTTGCGGCCGACTTCGGTCGAGCCGGTGAAGGAGACGACGCGCACGCGCGGATCGTGCAGCATGGCGCCGACGACCTTGCCCGACGAGCGCGACGGAATGACATTGACGACGCCGGCCGGAACGCCGGCTTCCTCGAGCGCCGGCATCAAGGCCAGCATGGTGAGGGGCGTGTCGGACGCAGGCTTGAGCACGACCGGGCAGCCGGCCGCGAGCGCCGGGCCGATCTTGCGCGTCGCCATCGCCGCGGGAAAATTCCAAGGCGTCACCAGCACCGCAATGCCCGCAGGCTTGTGATGCACGAAAATCCGCGCACCTGACGCTGGCGCGCGCGACACTTCGCCGACATTGCGCACGGCCTCTTCCGCATACCAGCGGAAGAATTCCGCGGCATAGGCCACCTCGCCGCGCGAATCCGGCAGCGCCTTTCCGTTCTCGAGCGTGATCAGCTTCGCGAAGCGCTCGGCGTCGCGCATGATCAGCTCGTAGGCCTTGCGCAGGATTTCCGCGCGCTCGCGCGGCTTGCGCCCTGCCCAGCCCTCGAATGCGCTTTCGGCCGCGTCGAGCGCTGCCTTTGCATCATCGACCGTGGCGCTGGCGACCGAGGCGATCTTGCGCTCCGTCGCCGGATCAATCACGTCGAAACGGCCACCATCGGACGCCTTGCGCCATTTGCCGCCGATCCAGAGGTCGGTCGGAACATTGGCCAGGAGATTTTCGTACATAGCACTACCTCTCAACTTGCTCCGCTCATTCTCGCGCAAGCGGGAATCCGGTGTGGCCTGGCCCCGGGACGAGCGGCCAGACTAACTGTTCAGCGACCGTCGCACCGTCTCGGCGATCCGGTCCGGTGTCGGCAGTACGGCGTCTTCCAGAATATCGGCTGCCGGCAGAGGAATATGAGGCGTCGTGATGCGGACCGGCGGGCCATCCAGATCGTAGAAAGCCTCGTCGGCCGTGATCGAGACGATTTCGGCGCCCCAGCCGCAGAGCCGCGGATTTTCCTCGACCGTGAAGAGCCGGTGCGTCTTGGCGACCGAGCCGAGGATGGTCTGCGTGTCGAGCGGCACGAGCGACCGCACGTCGACAACCTCGCAATCGATGCCGTGTTCCGTCTTGAGCTTTTCGGCGGCCTCGAGCGCGCGCGGCACCATCAATGCCAGGGCGCAGATGGTGGCATCCTTGCCGCTGCGAAGAACCTTGGCGGTGCCGAGGCTGTCGACAATCTCGCCATCAGGAACTTCGCCCTTGGTGGGATAAAGCGACTTGTGCTCGAGGAAGATCACCGGATCGGGATCGCGAACGGATGCCGCCAGCAGGCCGATGACATCGCGCGGGCTGGAGGGCGCAACCACCTTCAGGCCGGGGATCATCATGCACCAGTTCTCAACGCTCTGGCTGTGCTGGGCGCCGAAGCGCGATCCGGCGCCGTTGCCGGTGCGTACGACCAATGGGCATTTCAGCTGGCCGTTCGACATGTAGCGGCTCTTCGGAAATTCGTTGGCGATGTAGTCAAAACAGACTGCAAAGAAATCCGAGAACATGATTTCCGCGATCGGCTTCAGGCCTGTCATTGCAGCGCCCATCGCAGCGCCGAGGATCGCTTGTTCGGAAATCGGCGTGTCGCGCACGCGCAACGGACCGAACTGCTCGTAAAGACCCACGGTCGCCTTGAACACGCCGCCCGCCTTGGCCACGTCTTCGCCGAGAAACACGACGTCGGGATCGCGCTGCATCTCTTGCGCGATGCCGCGAATAACAGCGTCGCGATACGTCAGTTCCGCCATGCCCAGCCTCCATCGGCATAGACATCGGTAGAAATGATATCGAGCGGCGGCGGCGGCGCAGCCTTGCAGGCCTCGGTCGCGTCGTCGACCACCTTGCGCACCTGCGCTTCGATATCGCCGATCGTCTTCTCGGAGACGCCGAATTGCAGCAACCGTTCGCGATAGATCTTGATCGGATCGCGCAGCTTCCAGCGGTCCAACTCCCCATCCGGTCGGTACTTTGCCGGGTCGGCACGGGAGTGCCCGCTGTGACGATAGGTGAGGCACTCGACCAGCGAAGGGCCGTCACCGGCACGCGCCTTGTCGAAGGCGGCCTGCGCCGTGCGATAGACGACATCGGCGTCGTTGCCATCGATGACGATGCGCTCGAGTCCATAGGCCGATGCGCGGTCGGCAGCCGGATGTGGCACGGCTGTGACGTCGCCGATCGGCGTGTATTCCATGTAGAGATTGTTCTCGCAGACGAAGATGACCGGCAGCTTCCACACGGCCGCGAAATTGAGCGCCTCGTGGAACGCGCCGATATTTGTGGTGCCGTCGCCAAAGAAGCAGACCGAGACGTCCTTCGCGCCTTTGTATTGCGCGCGCCACGCCGCACCGCAGGCGATAGGAAGATGCGCACCGATGATGGCGTAAGAGCCCATCACGCCGTGCTCGGCCGACGTGAGGTGCATCGACCCGCCCTTGCCGCGCATGAGGCCGTTGTCGCGCTGCATCAACTCGCCCAGCACTTTCTCCACGCTCACGCCGCGTGCCAAGGTGTGGGCATGACCGCGATAGGTGCAAAAAGAGAGGTCTTCTTTGATCATGGCGCCTGCGAAACCCGCCGCCACCGCTTCCTGCCCGAGCGAAAGATGGCTTGTTCCCTTGACCAGGTTCTGCAGGAACAGGTCGTAGGCACGCTGCTCGGCTTCGCGGATCACGACCTGGGTGCGATACAATTCGAGCCTTTTCTGCTCGCCGATATCGTCGTTCAGTCCGGAGCCGGCCTTGGCCTGCGCGCGGTCCTTTGCTGTGGCCATAAATGATCCTTCGCGATGGAAAAGCTTGTGTAGCGGGCAGAACTTAGCGCCCCCTGCGATGATTAGGCAACCGGTGCGGAAGGCTCCGTCTTGCCGCGCACTGTTTCGCGGTGAAGCAGGTAGAGACCCGAGGCAATCACGATCGAACCGCCCACGATGGTCCAGTAGTGAGGCACATCGCCGAACACAAGGAAGCCCAGCGCGGTTGTCCAGATCATCTGCGTGTAGATAAAGGGTGCCAGCGCGGACGCGGGCGCCAACCGATGGCCGCGGATGAGGAGATAATGTCCGCCGCTGCCGAGTGCGCCAAGGAGCACCATTAGCGTCACCACAAAAGCGTTGTCGGGCGCGGTCCATACGAACGGAATAACCGGCAGCATCGCGACCGCACCAACCAGGTTCGAATAAAAAAGCGTCGTTTCACTGGAGTCGCTGCGCGCCAGTATGCGCGTCGAGATCACATAAAGCGCGTAGCAGACGGCACTGCCGAACGACAGTAGCGCAGCCGGGTGAAGCCCGCTGAAACCCGGGCGCGCCACCAGGAGCACGCCAAAGAAACCGACGCTGATTGCGGTCCACCGCCGCCAGCCGACCCATTCGCCAAGCAACGGAACGCACAGCAAGGCAACCAGGAACGGAGTTGAAAACAGGATTGCCAGAGCTTCATCGAGCTGAAGATAACGCAGCGCGAAGAAATTCAACCCGGTGGATAAAAGCAACAGGGCCGAACGGCCGAGCTGCATGACGGGCCGCGTCGTCGTTATCAATTTTGGCCGGGTTATGGGATTTAGAAAAATCAGCGCCAGCAGGAAAGCGCCGAAATAGCGTGCCCACACGACCTGCAGCGGGTCCATGTAGCGCAGCAGATATTTTCCAGTAGCGTCCAGGCATGCGAAGGTCGCAACCGCCCCGCACATCAGGGCGATGCCGATCAGGCGCTGGCGGCGCTGGTGAGAAGGGTCGTTCAATAGGTTACCCGGCCACCCGAAATGTCGAAGACCGCGCCGGCCGTAAACGAGCAGTCGCTCGCAGCACAAAATGCGGTGAGGCTCGCTATCTCTTCGACCGTCACGAACCGGCCGCGCGGGATTTTCGACATATGCTCCTGCGCCATCTGGTCGAGCCAATGAGTAACCGGTCCACCCGAATAAGAAAAGAGATCTCCGTCCGGCAGCATCTCGATCGCAACGGCTTCATCAGCGGCTTGCAGCCAAAGCCCGCTCGCAATCCTGACGCCATTCTGTCGTGCGTTCTGCGGCGGCCTTGATGTCGCTGCGCGTTTAATCATTTGATTTTTGTTTGCAATGCTCCGTGCGCAACGCATGTGTTTGGCGCACCTTTCTTTCGTTCAAATGAGTCATCGAACGCATGCACGTCGTTCGAACACAGGACGCACGGCGGAACGGAGTATGGCCAAGTGATTGAAACTGATTCGCTCACCGACACAGGTAGAAACGATGAAAGCGTTTTTGCTTGCGACCGTGTCGATGGTAGCGTTAACAAGCGTAGCACGGACATCCGAATCACCTGGCGATATGGCGCCGCTCTCTTCCACCCCGGCAGCGGGTTGGAAGGTGGGTCATATCGGCTTCGAGGGCGGCACGACCGACAGCGACTCCTTGACGAAAAACGTCACTGGACCGGTTAGCGTCCTGCGCCTGCATCCCGACAGTAGGATACAGCCAAGTCATGATTCTGCCCTCGCAGCCCATGCGCAAGTCGCCTCTCCACCGAAGACCGCGCTGCCCCATGCCGCTGGCGAAGCCCGCCCCCGGGCGTTTTCGATCAACGAAGCGATTTCGCTCGCCGTCCTGACAAATCCCGGCGTCGGCGAGGCTTCCGCCAACCGGCGAGCAACGGAAAGTACGCTCCGCCAGGCGCAAGGATTTCTTTTGCCCCAGGTGCGGCTGAACTCAAGCATTGGTCCCGAAAAATTCACGCAGGCTGTTGCGCGGCCGCCGGCGGGCAACGGGACCTGGCTCGACGGCAAAGAGACGTCAGTGGTCGTGCGGCAGCTTTTGTTCGATGGCTTCGCATCGATCCACGAGATCTGGCGACAGGCGGCTCGCGTGAATGCCGCGGCATTCCGCGTCCTCGAGCGCACAGAATTGATCGCGCTCGATGCGGCGGAGGCTTACATCGACGTCGTGCGCTATCTGCGGCTGGTCACACTCGCGAACCAGAACATCGCCAGCCACGAAGAGCTGTTCTCCAACGTGCAATCACGCTTCTCGGGCGGACGCGCCGGCGAAGGCGACCTTCAGCAGGCTCTCGAGCGCGTCGAGGCGGCGAAGGCAACACGGGAGGAATTCCGCCGCGGTCTTGACGACGCCCGATCGAAATTTCGCAGAATCATTGGCCTGGAAGCGATCAACCTCCGCTTTCCCGCTCCGCTTCGGGGCCTTCCGCGATCGAAGGATGATGCCTTGGCGGTCGCGCTGCAGTCGAATCCCACGCTGCTGGCAGCGGAGTCCGACAGGCAGGCCGCCAAAGAGGCATTTCGTGCCACTGACGGAGCTTTCGTTCCCAACCTATCGTTGGAGGGCAGCGCGTCGCGTGGGTTTGACACCAATACCTTCCTCGGCAGGCGGGACGACGTCTCCGGCAAGATCGTCATGTCCTGGGATATTTTCCGCGGCGGCCAGGATGTCTGGCGGCGGAGCGAGATGGCCGAGCGTTACACCGAAGAAACGATGCGGCATGCGCGTTTGCAGCGCGACGCCCTGGAAGCGATCGACAGAGCCTGGGCGGCGCGAACAATCACCGCGGACCGTATCGCCGCCCTGAGACGCCAGCTGGTGGCCGAGCAGAAAACCATTGCCATCTACCGCAGGGAATACGAGATCGGACGGCGGAAGCTGATCGTGCCCGTCGGCGTCCTGGTCGGAAACGCCGGCTGGCCCGCATGCGTGCCCGGCGGCTCGCCGTTACGGGCCCCCAGTCCTGCCTCGAACACGGTCGTGGCCGGGCCGCCCGGCGGCGGGATCGTGATGGTGGGCGCTGCACCGACGTTCAGATGCGGCGTCGCCGGGATGACTGCAAAGGCAATTCCTCTTTGTCCCTCCGGCCCAAGCAGATCCAGCGGAATCAAGCCGCTATGAAGAGGATCAACCGACGCGTCATGGAATGCGGCGGCGCTGGAAAGGATCTTGTCGGATTCGGATTCCCTTGACTGGCCGTCCGTCCCTGGAGCGGGCGCGTCGAAAACCGAGGCGCGCGTGGCTGCGGCGAGAGCCGGTGTCGCGCTTTGATTATGGCCAAGTCCGGCATCGATCGATTCACCGCGCTCAGGCTTTGCAACTTTGATGCGCGTCTCAGCAAGATTGGAAGGCTGCAGAGCAATCGACTGCGCGAAAATATTTTTACTCATGACACACCACACACTGCCTCAAAACTAAAAACTGTTAGAACGTCGTGAGGCAGCCCCGGTCGTCACGACGCTCAGGCAGGATGTCCTTAGCAGACTATCCGCGTTGCGCGCGTCGACCAAACAGACGAGTTACAACGCGTCACGGATGCGTAGTTGCGAACTTCATTGACAGAAGGAAAATAAAGTATTGACAGAAGGAAAATAAACTCGAGCGTGCAGCGCGCGTTGATGGCGTTAACTAGAACTCGTTCATGATCCTGAATGATGATTCATGTGCGCGGCAAAGCGGCCGCTTATCGAATGACTCGCCGACGGCGCTGCTGCTGCGTCGATACGTTCAATAGGTTGCCCGGCCACCCGAAATGTCGAAGACCGCACCGGTCGTAAAGGAGCAGTCGCCCGAAGCGCAAAACGCGGCGAGACCCGCTATCTCTTCGACTGTCACGAAACGGCCGCGCGGGATTTTCGACAGCATGAAGTCGATATGCTCCTGGGTCATCTGATCGAAGATGGCGGTCTTCGCCGCAGCCGGCGTGATGCAGTTCACCGATATATCGTGCGAGGCGAGTTCCTTGCCGAGCGATTTGGTCAATGCGATGAGGCCCGCTTTCGACGCGGAATAGGCCGGCGCATTTGGGTTACCCTCCTTACCGGCGATGGACGCAATGTTGACGATGCGGCCGTAGTTCTGGGCGATCATCGACGGGGCCAGCGCGCGGCAACAGTGAAAAGGCCCATCGAGATTGACCGAAAGCACGGCCCGCCAGGCGTCGAGCGGATAGTCCCAGGTTTTCACATTCGGGCCGGCGATCCCGGCATTGTTCACCAGGATGTCGATGCGCTTGAGAGCCTTGACCGTTTCGTCGCGCGCGCGTTCTACGTCCGAGTAGTTCGTGACATCGACTGCAACAGGCGTCACTCGGCCGCGGCTTTTCAGTTCAACCGCCGTCTTTTTGGCAAGTTCGATATCGCGATCCCAGATCGCAATCGCCGCACCGGAATCCAGAAACCGTTCCACGATCGCGCGGCCGATGCCTTGCGCGCCGCCGGTGACAATCGCGTTGCGTCCGCCGAGATCGATCTTGTTGGTCATCGCCGCCTCCTGAACAAAAGCTAGCGAACGTGGCGGTCAATGGCGAGCATTGAAAATGCAGCGGTGCATTGTCCGTCGGGCGAGTGGCGGATCTTGTCGAGCGCACCTTATTCGTGTACTTATTGAGATGCGGGGCACGCGACGGTCGCCCCGTCTTCCCAAGGCCTGCGAGCCCAAGCACCGTCTCCTTCGTTCACGGAGGGGACTCAGGATTTGTCGTGCTAGGTTCGAAGAGCAGAATTCCGGGGAACACGCCGCCTCCCCGTCAGATGACCTCCATCCAAGCGCTGCGACCCTTGCTTTGGGAGCGACTCCTATGGATGGATGGCAATTGGCTCTTTTTCTTCTCGCGACCTATTTCGGCGGCCTGACGTCGGGCCTCTCGGGCTTCGCGATGGGTCTCGTTGTTTCCGGCGTGTGGCTGCATCTTATATCACCGCAGCAAACCGCGCTCTTGATCGTGCTCTGCGGACTCGTGACGCAGGGCTCCGGGATCTGGCGTGTGCGTCACGCCATCAGTTGGCGCGCCGTGGCGCCCTACGTTATCGGCGGCGCGTTCGGCATCCCGGCGGGCACTGCCCTGGTGACGACGGTCAATCCGGATACGATTCGCTTCGGCATCGGCGTACTGCTGTTGGCTTACAGCCTCTACAGCCTGATCCGGCCGGCCTTCAAAGCGTCCAAGGCGAGCGTTCCAGCAGACCTTGGCGTCGGTGTCGTCAACGGCCTGATCGGCGGCCTGACCGGCCTCGGCGGCATTGCAGTGACTGTGTGGTGCCAGCTACGCGGCGGACAAAAAGATGCGCAACGCGCGATCTTTCAACCGGTTCTGTTCGCAACATTTGTCATGACGGCAATCGCATTCGCAGTTGCTGGCACCTATACAGCGGAAACACTCAAGCTTTATGCGTTCGCGCTCCCGGTGCTGGTTGCAGGCATCTGGTCGGGTTTCGGGCTCTACGGAAAGCTTGACGATGCCGCGTTCCGTAACGTGATCCTGGTGCTTCTGCTTGCATCGGGCGTGGCGTTGATCATGCCGATGCATTGAAATAAAATGAACTATGTGGGGCCAGCGACGGTCGCCCCGCCCTTGCAAGGCTTGCGAGCCCAAGCACCGTCTCCTTCGTTGATGGAGGGGACTTATGCTGTCTCCAGGCTTCTCGATTTCACCGAAAGATCTCTGGAATGCGATCGCGACGCAGGACGCGCCGCAGATCATCGATGTACGGCGGCGCGAGGCCTACGGCGAGTCGCCGCACCTATTGCCCGGCGCAATCTGGCGCGATGCGGCCAGAGTCGCGGAATGGGCGACGCAACTTGATGTAACGCGGCCAATCGTCGTCGCCTGCAAGGCCGGCCACGAAATGAGTCAAAGCGCCGCCGCGCAGTTGCGTGCAAATAATATCGATGCGCGCGTGCTCGAAGGCGGCTACGAAGGCTGGTCAAAGGCAGGCCTGGCTTTTGTCGCGAAGCCGGAGCTCGACCGCATCGCGCCGCGCAGGCCGAGCATTTGGGTGACAAGGCGTCGTCCAAAGATAGACCGGATCGCGTGCCCGTGGCTGGTCCGCCGCTTTCTCGATCCGCAGGCGCGAATTTTGTTCGTCGATCCTGACCAGGTGACTAATGTCGCGCGCGAAACCGGCGGCATCCCGTTCGACATCAAGGACGTCGAGCTCAGCCACGTCGGCGAGCGCTGCTCGTTCGACACCATGCTCAAGCTGTTTGGGCTTGAAGGCGAGCCTTCGCTGGCGCGTCTGGCCCTGATCGTGCGGGGTGCCGACACGGCAAGGCACGACATCGCGCCGGAAGCGGGCGGATTGCACGCCATTTCGCTCGGGCTTTCGGCGCTGGCCGGCGACGATGATCACGGACTCCTTGAGCGCGGCTTCGTGGTCTACGATGCGTTGTTCGCCTGGCTGCGCTTCGCGGCCGAGGAGCGGCACAACTGGCCGGCCAAGGCTGCATGACGATATGACGACAATCGCGACAAGCGCCCGGCCGAGCTTCGGCGAAGCCTTTCTCCTGTGGCTCAAAATCGGCTGCATCAATTTTGGCGGGCCGGCCGGGCAAATCGCGCTCATGCACCGCACCCTCGTCGACGAAAAGAAGTGGGTCGACGAGGCCCGTTTCCTGCACGCGTTGAACTTCTGCATGCTCCTGCCCGGCCCCGAGGCGCAAAAGCTCGCGACTTATCTGGGCTGGCTCCTGCACGGCGTGCGTGGAGGCCTCAGCGCAGGCATTCTTTTTGTCCTGCCGGGCGCGTTTGTGATGCTCGGCTTGAGCCTGCTCTATGCGCTCGGCCGCGGAATCCCGCTGATCGATGGCGCCTTGTTCGGCATCAAGGCAGCGGTGCTGGTGATCGTGATCGAGGCGCTGTTCCGCATCGGCAAGCGCGCTCTCAAGTCATCAATCCTTCTCGGTCTGGCCGCAGCGGCGTTCGTCGGAATTTTCTTTTTGATGCTGCCATTTCCACTGATCGTGGCTGCAGCGGCGCTCGTCGGCTACGCCGTTGCGCGTCGGTCACCGCAGCAGCTGGGGCTTTCCGGCGAGCCAGAAAACGTGCAGCCGGCGGAAGACAATCGCTGGCGCCACTTCGCCCTCGCATCCGTCGTCGGCCTCGTTGCCTGGATCACGCCCATCGCGCTCGCGGCCGTCATCTTCGGTCCGCACCATGTCCTCGTCAGCATCGGCGCGTTTTTCTCAAAACTTGCGGTCGTGAGCTTCGGCGGCGCCTACGCGTTGCTTGCTTACATGGCGCAGGAAGCGGTGCAGACTTACGGCTGGATGACCGCGCCGGAAATGGTCGACGGCCTCGGACTGGCCGAAACCACGCCAGGCCCCTTGATCCTGGTCACCCAGTTTGTCGGTTTCCTCGCAGCCTTCCGTGACGCGGCTCCGTTCTCGCCGGTCGTCGCCGGTGTTCTTGGGGCAGCAATGACGACCTGGGTTACATTCGTGCCCTCGATGCTTTGGATCTTTGCAGGCGCGCCCTTTGTCGAGCCGCTGCGGGCCAATCGGCAATTATCCGGCGCGCTGGCCGCAATTACCGCTGCCGTCGTCGGCGTCATCCTGAATCTGTCGGTGTGGTTTGCGCTGCACGTACTGTTCGGAAAGGTCACGGAAATGCGTGCCGGTCCGCTGCGCTGGTACGCCTTCGATCCGCTCGCGCTCGACCTCCGCGCAACCGCGCTGGCGGCGATTGCCGCAGTGCTGGCGTTCGGCCTTCACCGCAGCCTGATCGAAGTGGTGATCGCGATGGCGGCGCTCGGTGTCGTCGTCCAGCTGACGCTCGGAAGCTAGCGCTCGCGGCCGATGGCACTCTCGTGCCAGCGGCGCAACGCCAGGTGCGAGATCGCCGACAGCACAAAAAAGATCGCGACACCCGCAACCGCCAGCAGCAGCAGCGCCGCGAACATGCGCGGAATGTTCAGGCGGTAGCCGGATTCAGCAATCCGGTATGCGAGCCCGGAGCCGGCGCCGGCGGAGCCCGCTGCAATTTCCGCCACCACGGCGCCGATCAATGACAGGCCGCCGGCGATCCGCAGGCCGGCGAGCGTCTGCGGCAGAGCTGCCGGCAGTTTCAGATTCCACAATGTCTGCCAGCGCGAGGCTTTGCACAGCTCGAACAGCGCGACGAGATTGTGATCGACCGAGCTGAGGCCGAGTGTCGTGTTGGCCAGAACGGGAAAGAAAGCGACGATCCATGCGCAGGCGAGCACCGCCAAAGGCTGCGGCAGATAGATCAGCAGCAGCGGCGCAATGGCGACAATCGGCGTCACCTGAAGAATGACGGCATAGGGATAGAATGAATATTCGACGAGGCGCCACTGATTGAAGATGACCGCGAGCGCGACACCGCCGACCGCGGCGAGCAGAAATCCCTGGAACGTGAGCGTGAGCGTCACCAGAAGCGATTGCCAAAGCAGCGGCCCATCCGCGATCAGCGTCGCAAGCACCAGACCCGGGCTCGGCAGCACAAACGGCGGGATTGCGAAAATCCGCACGACCGCATGCCAGCAGGCGATAACCAGCGCCAGCACAATGATCGGGAGCACGACGCGAAGAGTCCGCTCGTTCATGACGGCGCCCCTGCGGCCATTGCGCCCGCAAGCGCTTCGGCCACCTGCCGGCACAAGCCCCCATATTCAGCCGAGGTCCGGAAGTTTTCGTTTCGCGGATACGGGGCCGGAATGGCAATCTCCGCGAAAACGCGCCCCGGACGCGGCGTCAGCACGACAATCCGCTGCGAGAGGTACACCGACTCGAACACCGAGTGCGTCACGAAGATCACGGTGCTGCGCACGGCCTGCCACACCGTCAGAAGATCGTTGTTGAGCTTGAACCGGGTGATCTCGTCGAGCGCGGCGAAGGGCTCGTCCATCAGCAGCAGCTGCGGCTCGGTCACCAGCGCCCGCGCAATCGATACGCGCATTTTCATTCCGCCCGACAATTCACGGGGATAGCTTTGCGCAAATGCGGAAAGCCCCACGCGGCCGAGCGCATTCGCCACCGCCCCGGAATCCTGCTTGTGGGCGAGCTTGATCGGCAACCGCACATTGGCTGCGACGTCGGCCCAGGGCATCAAAGTCGGCTCCTGGAACACAAAGCCAAGCCGCGCTTCGCCAGCCGGCCAGGTCACCGCGCCCGATGTCGCCGGGCTCAGGCCCGAAATGATGCGAAGCACCGTCGATTTGCCGCAGCCCGACGGACCAAGCAGCGAAACGAACTCCCCGTCGCGCACATCGAGATTCAAACCATCGAGCGCGATCGTGCCGCTTTCGAACGTCTTGTCGACGTTGCGCAGCGAGACAATTGGCTGGCCGGACGGGCTCATTTCGGCCGAAGGTCGATGCCGACGCTCTGGTTGACGAATTGCAGCGTATAGGCGCGCTTGTAATCCAGGCCGCCTTTCACGACGCCGGCGCGCACCATCTTGTCAAAGAAACTCTTCCAGTGCGCATCGGTCATGGCGCCAATGCCGAGCTTTACTGAATCGCCGGAATCGACGATGCCGTATTCCTTCATCTTGGCGATGGAGTAGGACAGCAAGGCGTCGGTCATTTCCGGATTTTGTTTCTTGATCAGTTCGTTTCCCGGCCTGCTGTCGCCATAGATGTAGTGATACCAACCGATCGCCGAAGCATCGACGAAGCGCTGGACGAGATCTGGTTTCTTCTCCACCAGATTGCGGCGCGTCTCGATCAATGTCGAGTATGCGTCGAAGCCATGATCGGCCAGCAGGAACACCACCGGCTTGAAGCCGCCCTGACGCTCGATCGCGAAGGGCTCGGACGTCACGTAGCCCTGCATCGCGGAGTTCTTGTCGGCAAGGAACGGCTGCGCATTGAACGTGTAGGGCCTCACTTTCGATTCGTCGAAGCCGAAATCGGACTTGAGCCATTGGAAATAGGTCGTCATGCCCTCTTTCGACACGAACAATGTCCGTGTCTTCAGATCTTCGAACTTCGTGACGCCGGGATGCGCGACGAACACCTGCGGATCTTTCTGGAAGCTTGCGGCCACCGCGACGGTCGGAATGTTTTGCGCAACTGCATCGAACGACTGCAGCGAATTGGCGCTCATGAAGAAATCGAGTTTCCCGACCGGGAGCAGAATGCGATTGTTTACGTTCGGCCCTCCGGGCACGATGGTAACGTCGAGGCCGTACCTCTTATATGTGCCGTCGGCGAGCGCCTGATAAAAACCGCCGTGCTCGGCCTCCGCCACCCAGTTGGTGCCGAAGCGAACCTTGTCGAGCGCCTGCGACGGCGTCGAAGCGGTCACCACGACGGCGGCAATTCCGGCAATCCAGACGACTCTCATTTCCGGCCCTTCATTGTGCGCTCGCCATAACGGCTTGGCTTGTTTGCAGCAATGAAATTTCCACGTTTTCCGATCTCGCGCTCTGATTGCGACAAGCGCATGATTTTATTGGTTTTTCGACCATTTGAACCTTTGCCGATGCTTACGCGACCAAAGGGTATGCGGCCGCTTTGGCCGCCCCCGATTCAAAAGGATGGAGAGAGCCATGTTGACCAAGTCGAAATTCACCGGTGCCGCGCTCGCAACCCTCGCGCTCGCAGGCTGCCTCGTTGCAACAAGTGGTAACGCCCAAGCTCACCCCCGTTTTGGTGTCGGTCTCGGTATCGGCATTGCCACCGGTGCGGTGATCGGCGCGGCCGTCGCATCCGGCGCCTATGCGAGCCCGGTCTACAGCTGCCGCTACATCGAGCGCTACGACCGCTGGGGCAACATCCGCCTGATCAAGGTCTGCGACGCCTACTGATTGCAAGGTTGAGATCGGCGCCTGCCTCCCGTCCATCCTCGCGCCGATCCCACACGACCCGCCCGGCAATGTCCCCGTCCGGGCGGGTCACTTTTTCTGTTCTGCCATGCCGTCGCGTCATCTTGCGGACATGCATGCTCGATGTTGTGATGTCTCCGTACGCGCATGACACCGACGGTTGGGTAGCAATGAAGTTCTCTCTCCACCGGCTGTATGTGGCACCGCTGGTGATTGCCTTTGCCTGCGGACTATCGTCAACCTCCGCCTTGGCCGCCGGTGGAGCTTTTGTCGTGGACGATGCCCTCATCGGCAAGCCCGGTGAGTGCAAGGTTGAATCCTGGGTGTCTACTGCAAGCAATCACGATTTTCTTGCAGTCACTCAGCCCGCCTGCGTGATCAACGCCGGCATCCCGGTCGAGGCCGGCGCAACGCTCGCGCGTACGCGCGACAACGGCGAGTGGTCTACGGTTGCCGGACCCAAGGCGAAAATCAACATCATCCCCCTAGGTGATCAAGGCTTCGCGCTTGGTCTTGCAGGAACTACGCTGTGGAACCTCAACACGGGGCAGAGCATCGGCAGCGCTATCAATGTGCCCTTCACGATCCAGGCATCCAAAGATCTTCGTATCAACATCAACGCCGGCTGGCTGTATGACGCCGAGGAACGCATAAACTATGGAGCTTATGGTGCGGGTTTCGAATGGAATTTCGTGCAGCCGCTGACATTGATCGGGGAAGTTTTTGGATTGGCGGGGCAGCGGCAGGAGGGCCGCAGCGTGACCGAGCCGCGTGCCCAGATCGGTCTGCGCTGGACACCGGCGGAGGCCTTCGACATCGACCTGATCTACGGCCGCAACATTGCCGGCGAGAATGCGAATTGGCTCACGCTCGGCGTCAATTTGCGCTTTTGACCAATTTCAGACGCTGGCCAATCTCGCCAAAAATCCGGCTGAGCACCGGCCAGAACAGCAGAATGAATGCCAGCGTCGTGATCGAGCCGACAAGGCCGTTCGACCAGAACACACGCAGATCGCCTTCAGCCCCGATCATCGACAGGCGGAAGGCATCTTCCGCCCGGCTTCCGAGCACCAGCGCGAGCGTGAATGGCGCCAGCGGAATACCGATTTTCTTGAAGACGTAGCCGACCACGCCGAACAGCAGCATCAGCCAGATGTCGAACATGGCGTTCTGGATGGCGTAGGCGCCGATCGCGCAGGACACGACGATCATCGGCGCTATTGCCGAAAACGGCACCCGCAGGATCGACGCGAAGATCGGCACTGTCGTGAGCACAAGCACCAGGCCGACGACGTTGCCGAGATACATCGACGCGATCAGGCCCCAGACGAAATTCTTTTGCTCAACAAAGAGCAACGGACCTGGATTGAGGCCCCAGACCATCAGGCCGCCGAGCAGAATTGCCGCCGTGCCGGAGCCAGGAATCCCCAGCGCCAGCATCGGCAACAGCGCGGCCGTGCCGGACGCATGGGCAGCCGTTTCAGGCGCAAACACGCCCTCAATGCGGCCTGTGCCGAACGAATCCCTGTCCTTGGAAAACCGCTTGGCGAGGTTATAGCCCATGAAGGACGCGGCGATCGCGCCGCCCGGCGTGACGCCGAGCCAGCAGCCGATGGCCGAGGAACGAAGCAGTGTCACCCAGTATTTCGGCAGGTCTTTCCATACCTTGAGAACGACTCGCAGGCTGATCGACGCGGCATGGCCGCGCAACGCCAGCCGTTCTTCCATCGTCAGCATGATCTCGCTGATGCCGAACAGGCCGATCACGGCCACGAGGAAGTTGACGCCCCGGAACAGCTCGCTCCAGCCGAACGTCATGCGCAGCTGGCCGGAGACGGTATCCATGCCGACCCCGGCGAGCAGCAGGCCAAGCGCCATCGAGATGATGGTCTTGTGCTTTTCCTCGCGCCCGAGGCCGACAAACGAGCAGAATGTGAGCAGATAGACCGAGAAGAATTCCGGCGGGCCAAAGCGCAAGGCGAAGTCGGCGACGCTCGGCGCCAGGAACGTGATGAGCATGACGGCCACGAGCGACCCGATGAATGACGAGGTGAATGCCGCGGTCAGCGCCTCGGCGGCCATGCCCTTCTGCGCCATCGGGTAGCCGTCGAACGTGGTCGCCACCGACCACGCCTCGCCGGGAATATTGAACAATATGGATGTGATCGCGCCGCCGAACAGCGCACCCCAGTAGATGCAGGACAGCATCACAATGGCCGAAGTCGGGTCCATCGAGAAGGTCAGCGGCAGCAGGATCGCGACGCCGTTCGGTCCACCCAACCCCGGCAGCACGCCGACGAAAATGCCAAGAACGAGGCCCACCATCATCAGGATGAGCGTCTTCCACGTCAGCAGGACGGTGAAGCCGTGGACGAGCAGGCTGAGCGCTTCCATCGCGCGGCCTCAATAGCCCAACAGGGCTTCGAGCGGCCCTTTCGGCATGATTACGTCGAAGGCGGTCTCGAACGTGACGAACATGAGCACCGTGAAAATTACCGACGTCAGCAGCGACTTCCACAGTGCGATGCGGCCGATCAGGGTCATGAAGCCGACGATGAGAATGAAGCTAGCCACGTAAAGTCCCAGCCACTGCGTGACCACAACAAAGAGAAAGGTCGGCACGAACATCTGCATGACGCGCGTGAGCTGCTCGCGGGTGACGAAGGGCTCGCTTGCCGGTTCGATGAAGCCCTTGACGAGACCGTAAATCGAAGCGGCGCCGAGAATGACCGACAGATAGAACGGAAAATATCCGGCCTGCGGGCCGCTCGCGTCCCACGACATGCCGGTGCGCCAGTTGTCGACCGCCAGCAGCGCGGCCAGAGCCAACAGGATCAGGGATACGACGATGTCGACCGTGCGGGTGCTCGTGACCGCCGGCGATTGATCGCCTGCGGCGTTTTCTGTCTCTTCAACGGCCATCCCGGTCTCCGGTCACAGGAAAGGGCCAGGGACGAACCCTGGCCCGTTCCCGCGCGAATTGCATTACTTCGCGACGAAGCCTGCTTCTTCCATCAGGCTCGCGTTGAGCTTGTCGTCTTCCTCGAGGAACTTCAGCATGTCTTTGCCGGTGAGAAACGCCGGCTTGAGCGCCTGTTTTTCCAGGTAGTCCTTATATTCGGCCGTCTGCGAGATTTTCTTCAGCAGGTCGACATAGAACGCCGCTTGGTCGGCAGGCACTTTGCCCGGCAGGAAGAATGCACGCAGCATCTGGTACTGCACGTCCAGACCTTGCTCCTTGCAGGTCGGGATGTCGTTCCAGGATTGCTTGTCGGTCACCTTGGTCTTGTAGGCGATGCGCTCTTTGCTGAAGACACAAAGCGCGCGCACCTGGCCCGCGCGCCAGACTTCGAGGTTCTCGGACGGGTTGTTGACGTTCGCTTGCGTGTGATTGCCGACAAGCTGCGTCGCTGCCTCGCCGCCCGACTTGTAGGGCAGATAGAGGAACTTGGCGCCCGTCTTCTTCTCCATGAAGACCGTGAGGATCTGGTCCTCGCGCTTGCTGCCGGTGCCGCCCATCTTGAAGGGCGGGTTGGCAGCCTTCGCCGCATTGATGAAGTCTTTGACGTTCGCTTGCGGCATCGTGGTGTTGTCCCACAACACGAACTCGTCGAGCGCGGTCACGGCAACCGGCGTCAGATCACGCCAATTGAACGGGATCTTGGCCGACAGCGGCAACATATAAATAAGCGAGTAGGCGAGCAGAACCTTGTTCGGATCGCCGTCGCTCGACTTCATGTACATGAGCGCTTCCGCGCCCGATGCACCGCCCTTGAGCGTGACGATGACCGGCTGCTTCATCAGATTGTTCTTCTGAATGGCCGCCTGCATCATGCGCGCCATCTGGTCGGACGCACCGCCGGCACCCGCAGCCACGACGATTTCAACCGATTTGGTCGGCTCCCATGCCACGGCCGGCGCACTCACAAGCGCCGCGGCTGCGATGACTGCGCCAGAGAAACTCAGGTTTTTCATGCTTATCCTCCCTTAAAGGCACGCAACGTTTTCCACTATCGGTGGAAAATCCCGCCTGTTCTTGTTTTCGGCAGTATTGTGGGTCTTGGCTCCAAATTCAAGCCGACATCCGTCTAATTGGCCTGTTCGCGCCGGACAATGTCCGCGCCCTGCACCATCGCCTGCATTTTGGCGAAGGCGACATCCCGCGGCAGATATTTCATGCCGCAGTCGGGCGCGATCACGATGCGCTCGGCCGGCACATATGGGAGCGCTTTGCGAATGCGCTCCGCAACAACTTCCGGCGTCTCGACGGTCAGGTTCGACAGATCGATAACGCCAAGAATAATCGTCTTTGATGGAAGCTTCTCCAGCACCTTGAGATCGAGCTTCGGCTGAGCCGCCTCGATCGAGACCTGCGCGGCGCGCGAGCTCTCGAGCTCCGGCAGGAACGAATAGCCGGTCGGCTTGTCGTGCACGACGGCCGCGTAGCCGAAGCACAAATGCACAGCGACCGTGCCGGTGACGCCGTCGAGGGCGCGATCAAGCGCCTTCAGTCCGTACTCGCGCGCCTTTTCGGGATGCTGCTGCATCCAGGGCTCGTCGATCTGCACGATATCGGCGCCGGCCGCAAAGAGGTCCTTGATCTCCTCGTTGACCGCCGCCGCATAGTCGAGCGCCATCGCCTCGTCGGATTTGTAGAACTCGTTCTGCGCCTGTTTCGACATCGTAAACGGGCCCGGCACCGTCATCTTTACGGTCTTCTTCGTGTGCGCGCGCAGGAATTGCAGGTCGCGCAGCTGGACCGGATGCTTGCGCCGGACTTTTCCGGTGACGCGCGGCACCGGAATCGGCTTGCCGCTTCGATTGAGCGTCGAGCCGGGATTTTCGGTGTCGACGCCTTCGAGTGCGGTGGCAAACCGGTTTGAATAGCTTTCGCGGCGCTGCTCGCCATCCGTGATGATATCGAGACGGGCACGCTCCTGGTCGCGAACAGCAAGAAGTGTCGCCTCGTCCTGTTTCGCTTCGAGTTCTTTCGGATCGACCAGCCAGAGATCGTCCATGCGCACGCGTGGCACCATTTTTGACAGGCGCGCGCGATCGATCAGCCAATCAGGTTGTGGATAGGAGCCGACAAGCGAAGTAGGAAAAATCGTGGCAGCCACGGTACTCGCTCACTTTGCCAGTTCGGCGCGGACGATCGCCGCGCCTTCGACCATGGCGCACATTTTTCCGTAGGCAACGTCGCGCGGCAAATATTTCAGGCCGCAATCTGGCGCGACAATAATCCGCTCGGGCGAGACGTGCTTCAGCGCACGGCGGATGCGCACGGCCACGATTTCCGGTTTCTCGATGGTCATGTCGGACAGATCAAGCGTTCCGAGGATGATCGTCTTGCCCGGCAATTTTTCGAGAACAGCACAGTCGAGCTTCGATTGCGCGGTTTCAATCGATACCTGGCTGACCGGCGAGCCGCTGAGCTCCGGCAGGAACGAATATCCCTCCGGCCGCACATGAATGATGGCGGCATAGCCGAAACAAATGTGGATCGCGGTCGGCCCTTTCACTCCATCCAATGCGGCGTTGAGTGCCTTGAGGCCGAATTTGCGCGCCTTCTCCGGCCGCGCCTGCATGTAGGGCTCGTCGATCTGAACAATGTCGGCGCCGGCGGCGAACAGATCCTTGATCTCGGCGTTCACTGCGTTGGCATAGTCCAACGCCATCTCCTCTTCGTCCTTGTAAAAATCGTTCTGTGCCTGCTGCGACATCGTGAACGGCCCCGGCACGGTCATCTTGATCATGCGGTTGGTATTGGCGCGCAGAAACTTGACGTCCTCGACCTCGACCGGATGGCGCCGGCGCACCTTGCCGGTTACCCGTGGCACCGGATTTGGATGACCGGAACGATCGAGGGCGGTGCCTGGATTGTCGATATCCACGCCTTCAAGCGCGGTCGCAAAGCGGTTGGAGTAGCTTTCGCGCCGCATCTCGCCGTCGGTGATGATGTCGAGCCCGGCGCGCTCCTGGTCGCGTATCGCGAGCAGCGTCGCGTCGTCCTGCGCCTGTTTCAGAAATTCGGGCGCGACGCGCCAGAGTTCTTTGGCGCGGACGCGCGGCGGAAACCGGGCGGCAAGCTTGGCGCGGTCGATCAGCCACTCAGGCTGCGTATAGGAGCCGACAAGCGACGTCGGAAAAAGCTTCGTCATGCCCCTAGTATGACGACATGTCCGCCGTTGAGCCAGCCGCAGCCACACTCATTGCCAGCACGCGCGCCACGTGGGCCGCTTCCCGCTTGCTGCCGTCGAAAATCTGGTGCCGGCATGACGTACCATCGGCAACAATCAGGGCGTCGGCCGGGGCCTTGCGCACGGCAGGCAGCAAGGACAGCTCGCCCATCTTTTGCGACACCTCGATGGTGTCGACGTGATAGCCAAAGCTTCCGGCCATGCCGCAGCAGCTCGATTCGATCGTCTCGACCGACAGCTGCGGGATCAGCCGTAGCGTGCTCTCGACCGCGCTCATGGCGTCGAACGCCTTCTGATGGCAATGGCCGTGGAGAAGCGCCTTCTTCGGCAGCGGCCCGAGCGGCAAGTTCAGCTGGCCCTGTTTGTGCTCATGCGCGATGAATTCCTCAAACAGCTGCGCATTTGCCGCCAGCAACTCGGCCGCCTCGCCCTTGAACATCGCAGGCAGCTCGTCGCGGAAGGTGAGCAGGCAGCTCGGCTCAAGCCCCACAACGGGAATGCCGCGTCTCACGTAAGGTGCAAGCGCGTCCAGCGTGCGCTGCATTTCCCGCCGCGCCTCTTCCACCAGGCCGACCGCAAGGAAGGTGCGGCCGCAACACAAAGGCCGCTCGTTCGGATCGGGCGGGAGCGGCGCATAGACGCGATAGCCGGCCGCGACGAGCACGCGCAAGGCGTCGTCGAGGTTCTCACGCTCGAAATAGCGATTGAACGTGTCGGCGAACAACACGACTTCACGTGCGCCCGCATTGTCTTCGCCACTCACGTAACGCCAGTCGGACCGATCGCGATAGGTGTCGCTTCGCCATTTCGGCAGGCTGCGCCGCGAGGAAAACCCGGCGATGACTTCCGACGCCTTGCGAAACAGCCCGTTTCCATTGCGCATATTGAAGAGGCGATGCCAGCGCACCGCGTAGGGCGCGTAATGCGGCAGGAAGCCGACCAGCTTGTCGTGCAGCGAAAGCTCGAACCTCTCCGCACGGGCCGCCAAAACCTCGATTTTCATGCGCGCCATGTCGACGCCGGTCGGGCATTCGCGCCGGCAGGCCTTGCAGGACACGCAAAGTTTCAACGTGTCGGCCATTTCGTCGGCGATGAGCGCGGCCGGGCCCAATTGCCCGGTCACCGCCAGCCGTAATGTATTGGCGCGCCCGCGCGTGACGTCGCGCTCGTCGCGGGTCACCCGATAGCTCGGGCACATCACACCGCCGGTGAGCTTGCGGCAGGCGCCGTTGTTGTTGCACATCTCGACGGCGCCCTGAAAACCGCCGCCTGAGCCTGGATAAGCCGACCAATCGAGATGCGTCTTGACCGTCTCGCCGTGATAGCCGGGCGCGTAGCGGAACAGGCTGCGGTCGTCGAATTTCGGCGGACGCACGACTTTGCCGGGGTTGAAGAACCCCTTCGGGTCGAACCTGTCCTTCACTTCCTCGAAGGCGCGGGCGAGCCGCGCGCCGAACATCGGCTCGTTGAACTCCGAGCGCACCAGCCCGTCGCCGTGCTCGCCGGAATGCGATCCCTTGTATTCGCGCACCATCGCGAACGCCTCCTCGGCGATCGCGCGCATGGCATGCGCGTCTTTTTCCTGGCGAAGATTGAGGACCGGGCGCACGTGCAAGCAGCCCGAGCCGGCATGCGCGTACCATGTGCCGCGCGTGCCATGCTTCTCGAAAATGCCGGTGAGCCGCGACGTGTAATCGGCGAGATGCTCGAGCGGCACGGCGCAGTCTTCCACGAAGGAGACCGGTTTGCCTTCCTCCTTCATCGACATCATGATGTTCAGGCCGGCCGTGCGAAGCTCGGTAATCGCCGCCTGCAGATCGGGATTGAGGACCTCGACGACGCCGCCCCATTTGGCGCCGTTCTTGTCCCAACCAAAGCCGAGATCGCCCATCAGCTGCTTGATCTGCTGCAACGAGCGCAGGTTCACCTCATGGTCGTCCTCGCCGAACTCGACCAGCAGGATCGCTTCCGGCGCCTCGCGCACGAACTTGTCGAGCGTCGGCTGGAAGATCGGAATCTTGCGCGCAAGCCCGATCATCGTGCGGTCGATCAACTCCACAGCGATCGGTTTGAGCCGCACGATGTGCTGCGCCGAATTCATCGCCTCGAAGAAGCTGCCGAAATGGCAGGCGCCGACCGCGCGGCGGCCGAGCAACGGCGAAAGCTTCAACTCGATGCGCGTTGAAAAAGCCAGCGTCCCTTCCCCGCCGACGAGGACGTGCGCGAGATTGATGTCGTTCTTGCCGGGCACCAGCGCGTCGAGATTGTAGCCGCCGACGCGGCGCTGCACTTTCGGAAAATGCTCGGCGATCTCACCGGCCTCGCGCGCGCCGATGGCGAGCAGATCCTTCGCAAGCGGCCGCAGCGGCGCGGGCACGTCCTTGAGATTGCCGCCAATGCGGCCGAAATGCGCAAGCTTGCCGTCGGCCAGCAACGCCTCAATCGAGATGACGTTGTCGCGCATCGTGCCGTAGCGCATCGAGCGCCCGCCGCACGAGTTGTTGCCGGCCATGCCGCCGATGGTCGCCCGCGAGGATGTCGAGATGTCGACGGGAAACCACAGCCCGTGCGACTTGAGCTGGCGATTGAGATCGTCGAGCACGATGCCGGGCTCGACTGTCACGCGCCTGTGCTTGACGTCGAGATCCAGGATGCGCGTGAGGTACTTCGAGCAATCGACGACGAGCGATTCGCCGACGGCCTGGCCGGCCTGCGACGTGCCGCCGCCGCGCGCCAGGACGGTCGCCCCCTCGCTGCGGGCAATCGCTATTGCGCGATCAGCCTCCTCGATCGTGCGCGGCGCGACCACGCCCACCGGCATGATCTGATAGTGGGAGGCATCGGTTGAATAGCGGCCGCGCGAAAACGCATCGAATTGCACCTCGCCGGTCAATTCGGCCCTCAGCCGGCGCTCCAGACCGGGCAGGACAACGGCCACGTTTTCTTATCCTTTTTGGGCGGCGCTAGGCCTATGCATAAGGACTAGTTTGCCTTGCGGAAAACCGCTTGACCGCAATGTTGCATTCATAGTTCAACGCGACAAGCGCCGCCCCTGATCGGACCGCGCCCGTGGCCAAACCACGATAACCCCCTAAAAGCTGCCGTTTCAGGAGCGGACTGCCTATGGCTAAGAATTCCTCGCGTACGGTCGGGCGACACTTTCTCCACATCCCGGGGCCCTCGCCGCTGCCGGACCGCGTCCTGCGCGCGATGGACACGCCGATCATCGATCACCGCGGGCCCGAATTCGCCAGGCTGGCCAAGAAATGCCTGGACGGCATCAAGACCATTTTCAAGACCACGAATCCCGTCATCATCTATACCGCGACCGGAACCGGCGCCTGGGAAGCCGCGCTCGTCAACACTTTGTCGCCCGGCGACAAGGTGCTGATGGTCGAGACCGGCCAGTTCGCCACGTTGTGGAAAAAGATGGCCGAGAAAATCGGCCTGCAGCCGGAATTTATTGCGACCGACTGGCGCATCGGCGCCGATCCCGCCGCGATCGAGGCGCGCCTGCGCGAAGACAAGGGCAAGGAGATCAAGGCGGTCTGCTTCCTGCACAATGAGACCTCGACTGGTTGCCTTTCGCCGGTGGCGGAAATCCGCAAGGCGATCGACCGTGCCGGGCATCCCGCGCTGCTGATGGTCGACACCATTTCCTCGCTCGCGTCGACCGATTATCGACACGACGAATGGGGCGTCGACGTGACCGTTGGCGGCGCGCAGAAAGGTTTGATGTTGCCTCCCGGCATGTCGTTCAACGCCGTGAGCGACAAAGCGCTGGCGGCGAACAAGACGTCCAAGCTGACGAAGTCGTTCTGGGCCTGGGACGAAATGCTGACGATGAACAAGGTCGGCTTCTTCCCGTACACGCCCGCGACGCAGATGCTCCAGGGCCTCGCCGTGTCGATCGAAATGCTGCACGAAGAAGGCCTCGACAATGTCTTCGCCCGTCACGACCGGCTGGCGGAAGCGACTCGCCGCGCGATCAAGACCTGGGGCCTCGACACCATCTGCCGCGATCCCAAATACTATTCTCCGACGATCACCGCCGTGCTGCTGCCGGAAGGTCACGACGCCGACGCGTTCCGCGCACTGGCGCTCGAGCAGTTCAATATTTCGTATGGCTCGAGCTTCGGCCGCTTCACCGGCAAGATGTTCCGCATCGGGCATCTCGGCGACATCAACGACGCGATGATGCTGGGCGGCCTCGCCGCAACCGAGATGGCGCTCGCGCTCGCCAATATCCCGCACAAGAAGGGCGGCGTGCAGGCAGCGATGGACTATCTCGTGTCCCAGCACGGCCGCGCCGCCAAGCAGGCCGCGGAGTAGCACCGCACTCGTTAGCGCTTGATCCGTCACCCTGACGCGGCCGCGCGTAGCGCGGCCCTCGAAGGGTGACGGCCATTGTATATCAGCGAGCACTGTCACGTTCGGTGGCCGTTCATCCTTCGAGGCTCGCGCTTCGCGCTCGCACCTCAGGATGACGGATCAAGTCTTCGGTTTGCCTCCGCGCCGTTTGGCAAGCAGGCTTAGTGATTGCCAATCGCCATTTATCAGCGCTCTTTTCTTTGCACGGCTCCAACCTTTCAATTGGCGTTCCGCGCCAATTGCATCAGTGATCCGGTCAAAATATTCCGACCAGACAAATTCGACTGGACGGTGTAGTTGGGTATAGCCTGGCCTTATTCCTGATTGGTGCTCCGAAACTCGCCTGTTGAGATCAGATCCGGTAGCGCTGCCGACGTAGTAGGAACCATCGGCACAACTCAACATGTAAACATACGCGCCCACTACTAAGCGGCCTTCACCCAGTCATTCGCTTGTAAGGTGCGCGCGACGAAATCCGACATCGCCTTTAGCGTCGGCTCAGGCGCCTCGCGTTGCGGCGAATGGCGCGCGCCCGGGAGCAATACCACCTCGACCGGGCAATAGCATTCCTGCTGAGCAACCTCGATCTGCTTCACGGTGCCATACTGGTCGTCCTCGCCCTGCACGATCAGCACCGGCACGCGAATATAAGCGAGGAACTCGGTGATGTCCCATTTGCGGAATTGCGGGTCGAGCCAGGCGCCGTTCCAGCCCTTGAACGCATTGTCGACATCATCGTGCCAGCGCGCGAGCCGCGCGCGCAGGTCCCCTGTTTCATAGGCTTTCCGGGCTTCGACGATCGACGCAATGCCCGGATCCTCGGTGAAGAAATGCGGCGCGATCAGCACGAGGCCGCCGACCCGGTGATCCTGATGACTGCCGGCATAGACCGCCGCAATGGAGGCGCCGTCGCTGTGGCCGATCAGCAGCCCGCACTGGAAGCCGATGGCATCGAGCAGTTTCGGCAAGGTCTCACGCGCCTCGTCGTGCATATAAGAGAGCGGGCGCGGCAGCCCGACCGGGCTCGATTTTCCGTAGCCCGCGCGCGAATAGACGAACACGCCGACACCCGTCGCGGCCGCAAGTTTCTCGGGGAAATCGTTCCACAAACCGACACAGCCCAGCCCTTCATGCAGCAGCACGAGAGTTGGCGCCTTGTCCGGCTGCGGCCCGACGAAACGGTATTCGAGGCGCTGCGCGCCAATATCGAGAAAGCCGGCTTCAGCAAGTGCCATCAGCGCGCGCCCGGCCCTTCCGCCCGCAGCTTGAAGCGCTGGATTTTTCCGGTTGCCGTCTTCGGCAGGTCTTTGCGGAATTCGATCCAGCGCGGATATTTGTAAGGCGCGAGCTTCTGCTTGACGTGCTCCTGCAACGCGCGAACGAGCGCATCATTCGCCTTTTCCGGCGACTTGAGCACGACGAAGGCTTTCGGCTTGATCAGCTTCTGCTCGTCGTTCCAGCCGACGACCGCGGCCTCCAGCACGTCGGGATGCGAGGATAGCGCGGCCTCGACCTCGAACGGCGAAACATACATGCCGGACACTTTCAGCATGTCGTCCTGGCGCCCGCAGCACACATAATATCCGTCGGCGTCCTCGATATATTTGTCGCCGGAACGCGTCCATTCGCCCTGGAAGGTCGAGCGCGACTTCTCGCGGTTGTTCCAGTACATGATCGCGCTGGTCGGCCCGCGCACGTAGAGCTCGCCCATCTCTCCCTTCTTCACCGGATTGCCGTCGTCGCCGATGAGCCTGATCTCGTACCCGGGAACCGGTTTCCCGGTGGTGCCGTACTTGGTCGCGCCCGGCGCGTTGGTGAGATAGATGTGCAGCATCTCGGTGGTGCCGAGCCCGTCGGAGATCTCGACGCCGTAACGTTCTTTCCAGCGCAGTGCGATTTCTTCCGGCAGCGCCTCGCCGGCCGAGATGCAGCGGCGGAGTTTCACCTCGGACTTTTCCGGTACATTCGGGCTGGCAAGAAACGCCGCATAGAATGTCGGCACCGCGAAAAACACCGTGATCGGATGTTCGCGCAGCAAGGCCGCAACGCCGTCCGGGGTCGGGCGCTCCGCGTTGAGAACCGTCGTCGCGCCGACGGTCATCGGGAACGTCATCGCGTTGCCGAGTCCGTAGGCGAAAAACAGTTTCGCGACCGAGTAGCAGACGTCGCTTTCCTTCAGGCCCGCAACCGGCGTTCCGTACAGATCGGCGGTCAGCTTGAGACTCGCGTGAACATGCACGGCGCCTTTCGGCTTTCCGGTCGAGCCCGAGGTGTAGAGCCAGAATGCGATGTCGTCGCTCGTGGTCGGGGCGGTGTAAGAATCGGGCTCGTCTGCGCCGATGACATCCTCGAACAGACGATAGCCGTGCGGATTGTCGCCCGAGACGATGACGTGCTCGAGATCGGGGCTTTGCTTGATCAGCTTCTCGAAGCGCGGAAACAGCGCCTCCGACACGACAAGGCACTTGGCCCGGCTGTCAGCGAGCATGAAGCGGTAGTCGTCCTCGGTCAGCAGCGTGTTGACCGGCACGGCAATGATGCCGGCCTTCAGGCAACCGAGAAACGCCGTCGGCCAATCGATGGTGTCGAGCAGCGCGATCAGCACGCGCTCTTCGCGCTTGACGCCGAGGCCCCTCAGCGCAGCGCCGAAGCGCGCCACGCGGTCGGCGAGCTGGCCGTAAGTGTGCGTGCCGCGCACATCGATATAGGCCGGCTTGCCGGCGCGGCCGGCATCGAGATTTTTCTGCAAAACGTCGGCGGCGAAATTGTAATCACGTGGGATTGCGCCCACCGCCCCGGCTTCGGCCGCTGCCGCCACCGCGACTGCCATAGCTTCCTCCCCGGCGGCCATGCGCCGCTTGTTTTGCTGGAATTATGCGGGCCGCGGGCGACCCTCGCAATGCGATTATAATTCCGGCCTGTCGTTGCGGTTATAGAGCCCATTCCTGTCCGGGTCGCTGTACGGCAAGGAAATTGCGGCTAATGTGACGCCGTCTTTGCAGCGTCAGCGTTGGAGTTTTGCGATGATTTTCAGCCGCGACCGCATCCTCACCACCCATGTCGGCAGCCTGCCGCGCAACGAGAAGCTCTCCGACCTGCTGATGGCGCAGGAGGAAGGCAAGGAATACGACCCGAAGGTGCTGTCATCCGAGATGGACCAGGCGGTGCGTCACGTCGTCCGGAAGCAGATGGAAGCCGGCATCGACATCGGCAATGACGGCGAGCAGCGACGCATTTCGTTCCAGACCTACGTTCCGCAGCGCATGACCGGATTNGGCGGCGTGTCGAAGCGCCGGCGCGGGCGCGAGTTCGAGGAATTTCCCGAGTTGCTGTCTTACCTGATGCGCCGCTTCCCGAGCCCGGCCAAGAGCCAGCAAGGCGCGCCGGAAGCGCAGGCCGACATCAAGTACAAGGACCTCAAGCCGATCAACGAGGAGACGGCGGGCTTCAACAAGATCGCGGACGAGCTGGGCGCATTTTCCCAACGATTCATGACTGCGCCCTCGCCCGGCATCATTTCGACCACGATGCTCAACGCCTTCTACAAGACGCATGACGATTATCTCGATGCAATCGCGCGCGAGATGAAGAACGAATACCAGACCATCCATAAAGCGGGCCTGATCCTGCAGATCGACGCGCCCGATCTCGCCATGGATCGCACCATGATGTACCGCGATCTCGACGACGCCGGTTTCGTCAAGCGCGTCGAGCGGCACGTGCAGGCGATCAACGACGGTATTGCCGGCATCCCGCGCGATCGCGTGCGGCTGCACGTCTGCTACGGCAACTGGGAAGGCCCGCACATCCACGACGTTCCGCTCGCAATGATCCTGCCGGCGCTCTACCAGGCAAAGGTCGGCGCGCTCTCGATCGAGTTCTCCAATCCGCGCCACGCGCACGAATACGATGCGCTCAGGAAACATCCGTTGCCGAAAGACATGTTGCTCATTCCGGGCGTCGTGGAGACCACCAGCAATTTCGTCGAGCACCCGGAGGTCGTGGCGCGCCGGATCGAAGAAGCCGTGCGCGCGGTCGGCGAGCGCGAGCGGGTGATCGCATCGACCGATTGCGGGTTCGGCACCTTCACCAAGCGCGAATGGGTGATCGAGCCGGTGGTGTGGCTCAAGCTCGCTGCGATCCGCAAGGGTGCCGACATTGCGTCGGCGAGGTTGTGGGGCCGCAAGAGCGCGGCGTGATTTCTCCCGCTCATCTGAGCGGAATGCGTTGGCATTCACTCCGCCAATTACTGATTCACTTTTCAAACAGGCAAGCGCCATCGCCCGTATTCTTTATCGAGGCCCCGGGCAGGCCCGTCTTCTTCTCCCCTCCGGATACGAGGGGATGGCGCGCCAGGGGGCGCTGCCGTCGTCGGTTCAAGATCCGCATCTCCTTGCGGAAATGCGGAAGCGCCTCCCGGCGCGCCACCCGAACATCTTTGAAATGTCCGGGCTCATTTGCGGCCGTCTTCTTCCGCTTCGCCCACAGTCGTAAACGGAATGCCTGCGCCGGGCCGCGCTTTCCGGGC
>ARCol0yngRDRAFT_1000002_pt1 | contig 55259 bp, 53 predicted proteins | sample AraColrhizospDNA_FD_9197 | JGI IMG/M metagenome (IMG submission 9197) | reverse complement strand
CCCGCCCGCCACGCCAGTCCTGTCGATGCGGGGTCGGCTTCGGTTAGGGCGCTCAACGAGCGGCTTGCAAACATCGAATCCTCCATTGCAAAAGCCCCGGCGAGCGGTCCGGGCGTTTCCGAACGATTGTCGGCGGCCGATAATGCCGTGAAATCGCTCGGCATTGCGCTGACGGCGCTCAACAAGCGCAGCGACGAGGTCGCCGCGCGCGTTGATGCAGCCGACAGAGCCGTGACAGAATTACGCGATAGTGTGCAGGGTCTCGCCAAAAATACGTCGGCTGGCCTGTCTCCGGCCGACGTCGAGACCTTGCAGAAGCGCCTAGCCACGCTTGAGCAGGCGGTGAGAAGCGCTACCGGCGACAAGGCGGCCCGGCTTGCGCTGACGGCTGCGGCGTTGCGGGACGCAGTCGTCCGCGGCGCGCCGTTCGCCGCAGAACTCGGGGAAGCAAGGTATCTCGGCGCAGATGAAAAACAACTGGCGCCGCTCGCTCCGTTCGCGGCGAACGGCGTGCCCGCCGCAGCAACCCTCGCCCAGGAATTGCGCGCGTTGATTCCGGCACTGGTCAAAGCATCTGGTGCGCAGGCGCCGAGCGGCGGTTTTCTGGACCGGCTGCAAGCCAACGCGAGCAAGCTCGTTCGTATTCGACCAGTGGATGCGCCCGTTGGCGACGATACCTCGGCCGTGCTGGCTCGGATCGAGGTTGAGACGGCGCATGTCGATATCGACGGCGCCTTAGCCGACCTGGGGAAGCTCGATGCGACGACGCGTGCGCTCGCGCGTGACTGGATCGCCAAAGCGCAATCACGGCAGACGGCAATAGCGGCCGCCCGTCAGTTTTCCGCCGATGCAATGCGCGCGCTGGGCAAGCGATGAGGCCAGGATGATCCGGGTCGTTCTGTTTCTACTTTCGGTCTCGGTCATCGCCTGGGGATTCGCCTGGGTTGCAGACCGTCCGGGTCAGGTCGCCGTCACCTGGATGGGTTATCGCGTTGAAACGTCGGTGATCGTCGCCGCGTTCGCCGTTGCAGCCTTCGTGCTAGTTGTGATGGCGATATGGGCGATCGTGCGTGCCATTCTGCGGTCGCCCGAGCAGGTGTCATTGTTCTTCCGCCACCGGCGCGCCATCAAAGGCTATCTTGCGATCAGCCGTGGCCTGATCGCAGTCGGCGCCGGTGATCTACGTCTGGCGCGACGATCCGCCGACGATGCGGCGCGGCTTTCGCCGGGCGATCCGCTCGCTTTGCTGCTAACCGCGCAATCTGCGCAGATGGCCGGCGACAGTGTCACCGCCGAGCGCGCCTTTCGCGACATGAGTGCGCGCGACGATACAAAACTCCTCGGGCTTCGCGGTCTCTACATTGAGGCGCAGCGCCGCAACGATCTGAATGCGGCGCGGCTTGCGGCCGAGGAAGCGGCAAAGGCGCGACCCGGCGTAGTGTGGGCGGGCTTGGCCTTATTGGACTACCGTTGCGCCGCCAAGGACTGGTCCGGCGCGCTCGACGCGCTCGATCACATGAAAAGCGCGCTGGAGAAACCTGATTACCGCCGCAAGCGCGCGGTCCTGCTGGTTGCGCGCGCGCAAGCGATCGAGGACATCGATCGTGATACATCGCGCGCTCTTGTGCTCGAATCCGTCAAGCTCGCGCCCGATCTGGTGCCGGCAGCGGCGCTTGCCGGACGGCGGCTCTCGGAAGCAGGCGACGCTCGCAAGGCAAGAAAAATTCTGGAAGCGGCCTGGGCGCTCAATCCGCACCCCGATATCGCCGAAAGCTATGCCAACATCCGGCTCGGCGACAGCGCGCGCGAGCGTCTGACGCGCATGCAAAAACTCGCCGAGAAGGTTCCGGGGCAGCTCGAGGGAGCGTTGGCGGTAGCGCGTGCAGCGCTCGATGCGCGCGAGTTTGCGACGGCGCGGGCAGCGCTCGCTCCATATGTGTCAGCACCGACACGCCGCGTCGCCACGCTGATGGCGGAAATTGAGGAGGCGGACCAAGGCGATCAAGGACGTGTGCGCGAATGGATGGCGCGTGCCATGCGCGCTTCCGGCGATCCTGCGTGGACGGCTGACGGTTCGGTTGCCGANCACTGGCTGCCGGTGTCACCGAACGGACGACTCGACGGATTCGAATGGAAAGTTCCACTTGCGGAAATCGGTGACGCCAGGCCGGTGATCGAGGCCNCACCTCCCGCCGTTGAGGCGATCGCACTCCAGGCACCGGAAACGAAGCCGGGCACCGCACCGGCAATGCCTCCGCGCAAGGCCGCCAGATCAAAGGCACCGGACAAGCGAAAGCCGGTCGAGCCTGTGATTCCCCTTGTGCACGCGCCGGACGACCCCGGGCCGGACCCCGGCGCCGATGGTGACCCTGTGCCGGAATTGTCGGCTCCACGCGAGAGCGATAGTTGGCAGCGGTTGCGCAGGCTATTCCGCTAAATTACCGGGAGACTGATAAAGGCCGTATTGCTTGCTAATTGTGGGCTGCACCGATATCAGTGGCGCGGTTTTCAGCCGGCGTAGCTCAGCGGTAGAGCATCCGCTTCGTAAGCGGGTGGTCGGGGGTTCAAATCCCTCCGCCGGCACCATTTTTGTGCATTGATGCCCCTCCGGGATTTCGTTCGACAAGGTAAATTCGGCGAACTTCGTGCGCGCGCACAATTGCTTGAAATAGTGCGGTAATTTATGATCGTGCGGCGTGGTTGGGGCCGGGGTGTCTACAGGCGTGCGGAATTAGACCTGTCAATCTCCTGCACCGATAACGTAAGATATTGCGCAGAGGGATCAGTCACTTCGCCTGTAGAGTAGCCCCATGGCCAGACCAGCCGTCATTCTCGTTGGCGCCGATAAAGGTGGCGTTGGTAAGACAACCGTCGCCCGTACCTTGATCGACTATTTTGGCGCGCATCAGACGCCAACCCGCGCCTTCGATACGGAAGCACCGCGCGGCACGCTCAAGCGTTTTCATCCCGACCTGACCGAAGTGGTCGATGTGACCTCGGTCTCCGATCAGATGAAGATCTTCGACACGTTGGGCAGCGCCGACGCCAAGGTGACAGTCATCGATGTGCGCGCCGGCCTGTTGTCATCGACGCTCCAGGCGCTCACCGAAATCGGTTTCCTGGAATCCGCGAAGAAAGGGCAGATTACCTTCGCGGTGTTTCACATCCTCGGTCCGTCGATTGCCTCACTGGAGGAGATCGCCGAGACGGCGCGCGTCGTCGGCGACGCAAATTATTTCTTGGTCAAGAATTTCGTGAACAACACGACGTTCTTCGAATGGGATCCGGCCACCTACAATTCGTACTTCAAGAAGATCAAGGGCGCCGAAGAGATCACGATTCCGAAGCTCAACGAAATGGCCTACGAGCAGGTGGAAGTGGCGAGCGTGCCGTTCGTTTCATTTGTCGGCAATAAGGGACCGAAAGGCGAAGCAGCAAACTATTCATTCGTTCTTCGGGGTTACGTGCGTCATTGGCTCGGTAACGTCTGGGGTGAATTCGACAAGGTGAAGCTGGTCGATCTTGTCTCGCCGAAGATGGAAAGCAACGTCCGTCAAGTCGCCGGCTAACATCGATTAAAGTCGCGCCAGGTCAGCGCGCGGCGTCCGGTCAGGTGATGTCATTTCGCAGCTCCATCACCATTGTCGCATCGCCGCGACCCCGCGTAGGGAAGACGTTGGTCGCGCGGCTGCTGACCGACTTCCACCAGGGTGAGAACCGTAAGGTTGTCTCGTTCGACCTCAATTCAGGCGAACGGACGCTCACGCAATTTTTGCCCCAGCAGACGGTCGCAGCTTCCGTTCGCGATGTGAACGGACAGATGGCTCTGTTCGATAGGCTGGTGACCGACGATGACACGACCAAGATCATCGATCTCGGGCATGAATCATACGAATCTTTTTTCACCCTGGCCCAGCAGATCGACTTCATCGAGGAAGCCCGGCAACGGTCGATTGCAGTCGCGATCCTGTTTATGGTGACGCCGGACCAGACGTCTGTTACAGCGTACCGCAATCTGCGCGATCGGTTTCCGCGTGCGATGCTGGTGCCGCTTCACAACGAGATGCTCGGATCAGCGCAATATCGCGACAAGTATCCGATCTCCGGCAGCGGTGGGCTGACAGTCAAATTGCCGGCGCTGGCTCCGGGCCTGCGCAAGCTGATCGATAGCCCGCCGTTCTCATTCGCAAATTCGAATATGGGCAGCGCGACGGATGTACCGCTTGATGCGCATATCGAGTTGCAGCGCTGGTTACGTCGCATTTATCTAGAATTCCGCGAGCTCGATTTGCGGCTTCTATTGGCCGACCTGAGTTCATCGATCCGCTTTGGGTCGTAAAGAAGTCGATTCCGCGCGTTTTGCCGGCAAATCTGGCCTCCAAAAAAGTTGGGAACGCGGACCGTTCTGGCGCGTTGGTGTCGCCAGACTTCCAACGTTTGCAACCAGGCTCTAGGAGGTACGCCATGTGGCTCACGCTGTTTTGCGTCGTCATCAGCATCTCCCTCGGCCTCGCCTTGGGGGCGATGGTTGTCGATTCCTATGAGGAGAACGCTCGGCCTTGAACACGGATCAGTGGGAAAAGGCTCAGGCGGCCGGAGGGCCGCCTGTTTTTTTGCCTGAGCAAGCATTCTGGAACTTTGCAATAATGCGGGCATGCCGCCGCCGATAATGCTGTCGAGGCGTTTCGCGCCTCTGTTCTGGTGCCAATTTTTTGCGGCTTTCAACGACAATTTTCTAAAGACCGCCCTGGTCTTTGTCGTTTTGTTCCGTCTGAACGCGCGCGATGCCGAAGTCCTGATCACGCTCGCTAGCGCGATATTCATCGCGCCGTACTTTTTCCTTTCGGCGCTCGGCGGTGAATTGGCGGACCGTTACGACAAGGCGTTGGTCGCCCAGCGCCTGAAATTCATTGAAATCTTTGTCGCCGCGCTGGCGGCGTGGGGATATGTGCAGGCCTCGCTCCCTCTGCTGTATGTAGCATTGCTCGGCTTCGGTATCCTCGCGGCCCTGTTCGGTCCCATCAAATACGGGATCCTTCCGGACCATTTGCTGCGCGAGCAATTGCCTGCCGGCAACGCGCTGGTGGAAGGCGCCACCTTTGTTGCCATTCTCTTAGGAACCATCACTGGTGGTCTCGCCGCGCACGGCGAAAGGAGTCACGCCCTCTTTGCGGCATTGGTCATGGGCTTTGCGATCGCGTGCTGGCTGTCGGCGCGATTGATTCCGGCGACCGGCGAGGGCGCACCGAATTTGAGGATCTCGACGAATATCGTCACTTCCACGGCCGCAATGATCCGTTATTTGCGTGCCGACCCGCGGCTGTGGTGGGGCGCGATGGTGACGAGCTGGTTCTGGCTTGTCGGCATCGTCGTGCTGTCGCTGCTGCCGCCGCTGATCAAGACGCTTATCGGTGGGAACGAAGACACAGTCATAGCCTATCTTGCGATATTCACGGTTGCGGTTGGCGCCGGTTCCGGTCTTGCGGCGGCAATCGCGCGTGGCCGGATCGTACTCAGAACGACGCTCGTTGGCGCCATGCTGATCGGCATCTTCGCAATTGATCTCGGTGCTGCGACACTCGGCGCCGCGCCGATTGCGTCGCTACAAGGGCCAGCCGCGGTCTTCACGTCGGCGCTCGGCGTTCGCGCGGCCGCAGATCTGTGCGGGCTAGCAGTTGCGGGCGGCCTTTTCATCGTGCCGGCTTTTTCCGCGGTGCAAGCCTGGAGCGGCGTTGACCACCGGGCGCGAACCATTGCTGCGGTCAATGTGCTCAACGCGGCGTTCATGACCGGCGTGACAATCCTCGTGGCGGTCATGCAGAAATTCGGAACAACCGTCTCCGCTCTATTTTTGCTGATCGGCGCGATGACACTCCTGGTTGCGCTGGCGATCTGGAAGACGATGCCGAAATCCGGATAGTCTACTTGCGCATCTTCAACACGCGGTCGACCATCTCCCCGGCGACTCCGAGATAGTTCGCCGGATCGACCAGTTTTTCCAGCTTCTTTCGGTCGGCGTGCTTGGCAATTTCCTTGTTCTCCGCGAGCAGATCGATCAGGGGTCGCCCAGTCTTCACCACGTCGCGGCAGATGTCATAGACAAGGTCGTGCGCCTTGTTGCGGCCGAGGTCCGCGCCCAGGCCCATCATCACCGCTTCTGACATGATCAATCCTTTGGTTATGTCGAGATTTTNGCGCATCTTCTTCTCGTTGACCTGAAGACCCTCGACAAGGAAGCGCGTCTGCGCCAGCGCGCCTGCCGACAGCATGAAAATTTCCGGTAGCGCGATCCATTCGATTTCCCAAGGTCCTGTCGCCCGCTCGTGGTCTTCGACTTGGGCCTCGAGCAGGGCCGCAACGAGCTGGCGCACCATTGCGGTCTGCGCGGTGATGTAGACCGACGAAATCGGATTGCGCTTTTGGGGCATCGTCGATGACGAGCCACGGCCGGCGTGAAACGGCTCGAATACTTCCTCGACTTCTGTCTGCATGAGAAGCTTCACATCGAATGCGATCTTGCCGCAGCTTCCGGTGACCAGCCCAAGGAAACATCCGGCCTCTGCGATGCGGTCGCGCACCGTGTGCCAGGAAATTTCCGGCTGGCCGAGCTTGAGCTCCTTCATCAGCTCGTCCTGCACTTTCAGGCCATCCTTGCCGAGCGAGGACAGCGTTCCGGCGGCGCCGCCGAACTCACCGACGAGCACGCGCGGCTTCATTTCCTTCAGGCGTTGTTTGTGGCGTTCGAATGCGGCCAGCATCGTCGCCATCTTGTATCCGAAGGTGATCGGCACGGCCTGCTGCAGATTGCTTCGCCCGGCCATCGGCGTGTCGCGATACTTTTTCGCAAGCGCGGCGAGGCCATCGCAAATTCCCTCGATATCCTTCTCGATGATCGCGAGGGCCTCGCGAATTTGCATGATCGTTGCGGTGTCGGTGATGTCCTGGGTGGTGGCGCCCCAATGCGACCATTCCCCGAGCCCATCCTTGCAGAGCTTCACTAGCTGCTGGACGACAGGCAGAACCGGATAGCCGATCTTTTCGGTCGCCTCCTTCAGTTTCGCCATGTCGATCTTATCGGCCGAGCAGTGGCGCACGATTTCAGCGGCCGCTTCCTTCGGAATGATGCCAAGCTTGGCCTGCGCCCGCGCAAGCGCGGCCTCGAAGTCGAGATACTTCTGCACCCGGTTCTCATCCGAGAAGACATTCCGCATCGCTTCTGTCGTGAAGATGTCGCGGAATACCGCGGAATCGAGGATCGTTGAGGGCATTCGGGCTCTCCATTGGCGCTCGCGGCGCACGTTAGCGTTTCCCGCGTACCGATCAACTCAGGGTGTTGCGCGCGAAGCAATTTCAGTCCCAAACTGGCTGTCCGTACTAGCCGACCGGAGAACACGTATGACCGTCATGACAAGACCCGAGAAGACGTTTCGGCTTGAGCCCGTGCATCCAAAGCCCGAAGAGGCACATACGATGCCGTATGCGCCGGCCATCCACATCGTCGGTGCATGTGATCTGATGTTCGTTTCGGGGGCGACGTCGTCGCCGCTCTATCACAAACATCCGCACGTCGATGAAGAGCACGTGCAACCACATGCGATTGAGGAGCAGACCGAGCGTGCGATGGCTGCGATCAAGTCCATCCTCGACCATGTCGGCGCCAGCTGGCGCGACGTCGTGAAGATTACGAAGTATCTGACAGATTTCCGTGACGCCGATGCCATGCATCGCACCATGGGCAAGTATTTCGGCGACTGGCGGCCGGCCAGCACGACGGTCTGCATCAACCAGCTGTCATCGCCGGGCGCACGCGTCGAGCTTGACATGATCGTTGCACTGCCCAAGAAGGCGACGTGACGCTTCCTCAACATCTCGCGCGCATCGTCGAAGCCGAATACCCACGTTTCTCCGAACAGGAGATGACGCGGCGTCGCGCGGCGATTCAAGCGCTGCTGACGCAGGCCGAATGCGACCATCTGGTCTTTTGCGGCGCCAATCGTTTTGGTTCGGCCGTCCAATGGCTGACGCAATGGCCGGTGACGGCCGAAGCCGTCGGCGTGCTAACGCCGCGCGAGCGCGACGCGCTCTTCGTGCAATACGTCAATCACGCGCCCCAGGCCAGTATCCTTGCCGACAAGGCCGATGTGGCCTGGGGTGGCGAGTCGTCAATTGCGGCGGCAATAAAGACACTCGAACGGCGCGGTGCGCGCTCAGACCGCGTCGCAATCCTTGGGCCGGTGACGGTCGAACAGCATGCGGCGTTGTCGGCAAAATTTGGAAAGCTCAAAAGCCTCAACCGGGACTACGTCCGACTGCGGCAGGTGAAATCGCCTGAGGAGCTCGATTGGCTGCGAATCGGCGCACACTTCAGCGATCTCGGCATGGCCGCGCTGCGTGAGGGGCTAAAGCCAGGCCTGAATGAAAGGGAGCTCGGCGATCTCGTGGAGCGCGCGTATATTTCGTACGGTGCAGCTAATGTCATCCACTATATCGGTGTCACGTCGATGCAAGCGCCCGATCTGGGCGTGCCACGCCAGTTTCCACGCATGCGGCAAGTCCAATCAGGTGATATCGTGGTTGCTGAGATTACCGCGGCATTCTGGGATCACCCGGGCCAGGTTCTGCGCAGTTTCGCGCTCGGCGAACCGAACAAGCTCTACCGTGATCTGCATGCGGTGGCGGATGCCGCCTTCGATGCGATTGCCTCGGTGCTCAAGGCGGGCACTGCTCCGGCGCAGGTCATCGAAGCGTCCGGCGTCATCGAAGATGCCGGCTTCACAATCATCGACGATCTCCTGCACGGATATGGAGGGGGCTATTTGCCGCCAATTCTCGGCACCAAAAGCCGTCCGGCGGGGCCGGTGTCGGACGATCCGTTCCGTGCCGGGCAAACGGTCGTGATCCAACCCAACGTAGTAACGCGCGATGGCAAGGCCGGGGTGCAGACCGGCGAAATGGTTTTGATCACCGCCACCGGCATCGAACGGATGCACTCATTGCCGCGCGGCTTCCAGACTATTTGATCTGCTCTAACATCCAGTCTGCGCTTTGTGATCGCCAGCGGTAGGCGCGGTTCGTCGCAATGTGATTGCCGTCCTCGATCATCATTAGTTCAACCGGTCCCTTTGCCTCACGCGCCAGACGCTCGGCATCCTTCGCCGGCACGATGCGATCGAGACGACCGTTCACGATGAAAAGCGGGCAGGTGATGTTTTGCGCGACGCCTTCCAGCGAAAGCGTTGCAGCGTTCTTGCGAGCTTCGTCCTGCGTCTTGCAGTGGCTGCGCACGCGAAATGCTTCGCGCGTAAGCTCTGGCAGGCCATCCCAGGCCGCGCCCCAGTTGAACGGTCCACCCAGCGCGATGCAGGCCTTGATGCGCTTGTCGAAGGCTGCCGCGCGTGGCGCGTAGTAACCGCCGAGGCTCACGCCCCACATGCCGATGCGCTTGGCATCGAGATCACCACGCTTTTCGACAAAGTCGAGCACGGCCTTCACCGGCACCTCGTAGTCGCCACGAATCGCAAAATCGTATTGGGCTTCGCCCTGTCCGGGGCCTTCGAAGATCAATGTCGCAACCCCGCGCGCGAGAAACGGTGTCTCGTAAGCGTCGCCTTCTTCCTTGGTGGAATCGAGCCCGACCGCCATCACGAGGACGGGGGGCTTATCGACACCTGCAGGCTTGCGCAGGATGCCGGCGAGCGTTTTGCTCTGATAGGGGATTTCGACACGTTCGCCGGGTGGCCGGAGATAGGGAAGTGCGGCCTGCCGGCACTCGATCTGCTTTTTGTGCGCGGCCTTCATCTGCGCCGGGTCGTGCACGAACAGGAAAGACGCAAAGTGATAATAGACGCCGGCGCGCTGCAGGCATTCGCCGGCGGTCAGCAGTCGTTTTTTCGCGAGCGCCTCGCGGCCGAGCTGCTCGTGGTGCGCGGCTCGTTTCGACCAGGCACCGCACCACTCGTCGTAGGATGCGATTGAACTCGTGACCTCCTCGAAGTCGGTGAGCACGACGCCGTTGGCGACGAAACGCGGGCCCCAATGGGCAACGGCAGCCTTGAGCCGGGGATCGGACGACATGCGTCTTACAGTCCTTGTTCTTGAGGGCTAGCTGGCTTTTTCATCGCGACGGTACCACGGCATAAAGTGACGCGTGCTCCAGTTCACGAGCAACTCGAAGCCGACGCCGAAGGCGGCAAGCAGCAAGACGCCGACGAAGGCCTCGTTGTGATGGTACGAACGCGAATTGTAGAGGATGTAATACCCAAGCCCGCCGATCGAGATAAAGAACTCGGCCACCACCGCGCCGATCAAGGCACGCCCAGCGGCCAGCCGGAATCCGGCGAGCAGATAGGGCATAGAGGACGGGAGCACGATCCCAATCAGCATGCTCGATCGGTTTGAGCGAAACGAACGCGCGACCTCAATGTATTCGCGTGGCACCGAGCGGGCACCATCCGCAACATTGACGATGATCGAGAAGATCGCGGCAAAGATGATGGTGGCGATGCGAGTTGCGCTGGAATAGCCGAACCACAACGAGAACAGCGGTAGCACGACAATCATCGGCATCGCGTAGAAGCCGTTCACGTAATGGCGAATTGCGCGGTCGAAGGCCGTGCTACGACCGATGAGCAGGCCAATGATCGTCCCGAAGACAAGCGCGATCGCAAGGCCTTCCGCCACAGCGGTCAGCGTCGCACCGGTGGCTTTCAGAAATGCCGGATCGATAATGACTCGCGGAATCGCCATCACCACCGTGCTCGGCTTTGCGACATAGGCCGGCGCCAGCGCGCGCACGACAAATTCCCACACCAGCAGAAGTACAATGCCTGTGAGTAAGCGCGGCAGGAACGTCGTACGCAATCGCTCGGTCAGTGGCGACCTTTTTGGCGCGCTGACGAGCGGAATGGAGACATTAACTGTGGATTCGGCCACTAATTTCTCCAACGCGCGAAATGGTGCTCGATTACGAGGCCGAGCCGCATCAATCCGACGCCGACCAGGCCGATGACCAAAATCGAAGCAAACACGCCGGCGGTGTCGAAATTTTGCGAGGCACCCATGATCAGCTGGCCGAGTCCCGTCGAGCTCAGGAAGAATTCGGCGGCGACCATTCCGACCAGTGCGCGGCCGATCGCCTGGCGGACACCGGTCATGGTGTAGGGCAGCGTGTAGGGAAGCATCACCTCGCGCCACAGCGCCCACTCGCTGGAGCGGAATGACTTTGCGACCTCGATCAATTCCGGTTTGATGCTGCGGGCGCCTTCGACCGTGTTGTAGAGCACGGGAAATACTGCGAACAGGAAGACCACGAGCACCTTGGGTGCAAAGCCGAAGCCCATCATCGACAAGATGAACGGAATCAACGCAACCAACGGCGTTGCGTAGATGATCATGATGTAGGGCTCGATGCCGATGCGCAGTGCGCGCACGCGCGCAAGCAGCATGCCGAGCGGCGTGCCGACCACCAGCGCAATAAAAAAGCCGGTGAAAAACAGGGTCGCTGAATCAGCCAGCTGTTTGAAGAAATCGCCGGCGACGATCAACTGCCACAGTCTGCGAAGAGTCTCGCTGAACGGCACCATGAAGGCTGCGCTGGTGCTACGACCGGCGGCCTCCCAAAGCGCGATGCCGACAAGCAGGCTGATCCAGAACGGGACGTAGCGGCGGATGGCTTGTTGCACGTCTGTCACTTACTTCTCTGTCGCAGTCGCCTGCAATGCGGACGATCTCCGGAAGAGCGGCTTCTTGGGCGCCGAAACTGCAGGTCCCTCGCTTCCACGAGGGACCAATGAAGTCTGCAAGCTTCGCCGCGACGCTAAGGTGAAGTCGCTTACTTCACCATCGCGTTGGCGTCTTTCCAGACGCTCGGATCGACGAGATTCTCGAACGCCACCGGCTCCTTGTCCGGCTTGATGGCGCCGATCTTTTTCATCAGGCTGGCGGTGGCTTCGAGCTTGTTGCGCGGAAGACCGTCGTCCTTGACCGCCCAAAACGCGATATCGAGAAAGTCTTTCAACGCCTTTTTATTCACTTCCTTGCTGTGGCCGGTGTTCGTGGCGACCTCGGCGACCGCATCGGCGTTTTTCGGATCCTGCATGAAACGCGCGGATTCAATCATGCCGGCGACAGCACGTACGAAAGCATCGCGATTGCCCTTCAGGGTGTCCTTGCGCGCCACCAGCATGAGGTAATGGCTGGTGGGATTAGTATTCTTCATGGCCAGCAGGATATTGAGCTTCTTGCCCTGCGCCTCGATCTCGGCGAGGTCGTCGAGGTGCAGCACGGCATAGTGCAGGCGGCCGGCAATGAGTGCCGGTCCGGGGCCCGAGCCGAGCGCAACCTGTTTCACATCCTCGATCTTCATGCCAGGACAGCCGGCGGTGAGCATGGAGCGAAGGGCAACGGAACGGGCGCCATTGATCGAGTCGACGCCGACGTCCTGGCCGGCCATGTCCTTGCAGGTCTTGCCGGTCTCGCTGGCGCCGATGACCCAATCCGGATTGGGCATTCCGTAAAGAGCAACAAGTGGGACGTCGGCGTTGGAGATCTGATTGATGACCGGGGGTGTCGGCGACCAGGCCATATCGATGTCGCCGGCGACGACTGCGCGCGCTGCGGCGGTGCCGTTGTCAAATGGCCGGATTTCAACGTCGGCCCCATGCTTTTTGAAAAAGCCCTGCTTTTCGGCGACATAGGCAATTGTCACTGAAAAAATCGGCGGAATTCCTGGCAAAGCGATCACGAGCTTCTTGCCTTGCGCGGCGGCGGGTCCGGCGCACGTCAACATCGCGCCCAGGAGCATGGCGCCGGCTATCAATGCGGTTGATCTGCGGATCATGAAATCCTCCCTTCAAGCTTTCATTTTCTTGTTCATCGTTCGAGTTGGAATTCGGCTTCGCGTGCTTCGCGCATCAACGTGTTCCATACCCTTTCGCGCAGCTCCGCGAAGCGCGGCTCACGCAGCGTTTCGCGTGTGCGCGGGGTGGGGAGGTCGATGGTGATCGTTTCATGGATGCTCGAGGGGCGTCCTTTGAGGACGATCACACGATGGCCAAGGAGCACCGCCTCTTCGATCGAGTGTGTGACGAAGATCATCGCGGTCGGGCGCTGGTCCCAAATGCGCAACAGTTCAAACTGGAGAATTTCCCGGGTCTGCGCGTCAACGGCGGCGAAAGGCTCGTCCATCAGCAAAACATTGGGCTCGACCGCAAGCGCGCGGGCGAGTCCGCAACGCTGCTGCATGCCGCCGGACATCTGGTACGGGAATGCATTTTCGAAGCCGCCTAGCCCGACCAGCTTGATGAATTCTGGTACCTTGCGTTCGATCTCCCCCTTCGGCGCGCCGGCCATGCGCAGGCCATAAGCGACGTTCTCAAATACGGTCTTCCAGGGGAATAGTCCGAAATGCTGAAAGACCATGGCGACACCGGCGATCGGCTCGGTGACACGTTGCTGTCCGACCCAAATCTCACCGGTGTCGTGCGGCAGCAGGCCGTCGACGCAACGAAGCAGCGTGGTCTTGCCGCAACCTGACGGACCGACGATTGCAACGATCTCGCGCTCGCCGACGTCAAAGTCGATATTGCGGAAAACTTCGAGCGCGCCGTAATGCTTGCCCAGTCCACGAACGCGAATGCGTGGCTGGTTCTTGGCGACCTGCGACGCAGGGGCGTTACGAATAGCGGAAACCGCCGTTGCTTGACTTGTCACTCTGCTGCCTGTCCTGCGGGTTTTGAATTGACCTTTGCCCAGTAGTCTTCGGCCTGTTTTGAACGTTTCAGTGCATCGAAACTCTCGAAACCGGGCGCCATCGATGCATCTGTTCCTGCCATGATCTGATGATGCTCGATGTTTAGTGTGCGGAGCCAGCGCTGTTGACCCATCGTGATGGCGACGAAATAGCCGATCTCGACCAGTTCCGGCTCGCTGAAGTGCTTATGCAGGCGGTCCCACAACTCGTCGCCGGCAGGGAGATCCCAGGTGATCGCTTCGGCGTAAGCCAACGCGGCCTTCTGGCGCTCGTCATATCGCGTTGAAGATTCAAAGTTGATCAGGTCGGAATAATCATCTTCCTTGAGGCCCGATTTTGCCGCCTTGATCGAACGCTGGTTTCCGCAAAATTCGCACAGCACCGAGCGCGAAACGTAGATGCGGCACAGCTCCTTTATTTTGTGGTCGACGACGCCGTTCTTGAACACGTCGCGCCAGGTATTGGCGAACGACCAGAATGTCGCCGGTACATGCGCGCGAATGGCCTGACTTTCCGGGCGCGGCGTTCCCTCGCGCGCGCAGCGTTCGAATTCGGCGATCATGGCAGGATCGGTGATCGTGGAAGGATCGACATAGCTAATGCGAGGTTTCGACATCGTCAGTGAATCTCCTGGAAAAAACCGCCGCACCGCGGCACTAGTCGGTTGCGGTAGCCGCGCATGTTGCCGCAACGTCGCTGCACGGGCAACGGCGCGCGACTGTAATTCGGTAACCGTGCCTTAGTCTTGATCGTCCTCCGGATGGACGTCGCGGTGTGGGACGCGCGGGGCTGTAGTCCTTTAGTGACGGGCACTTTTTGAGTGCCGCGGCACGCGTCACGCTGAATCGATTCTTACCGTAGGCGATAGGTTACGAACCAGTATTGTTAATGCCGCGCAAGGTTACTCTAAAGTTGAGCCAATTTCAGATACCACATTTAAACGCTACGAGTTCATGCGCTCTTCAGCATAGGCACAATTGCGACAGCGATATTAGTAATTCAATACTGCCTCGCCCCTAGTGTTCCGCCGAATAGACGTGGAAGAGTTCAAACGGGGCTTACCGCCGTGCGCGCCAGTACCATCGTAATGATCGGGTTTGCCGTCGTGTTCGGCTTGCTCGCTGTGTTCATCGCTCAGGTTTGGCTGAACAATCAGGCCAGCCTGCGCGCGAAGGTCGAACCGGCGAAGGCAATTGCGTCGCAAACCGTCGTGGTCGCGAAGCAGCCGCTGCGATTCGGCACCGAACTCACTGCGACGATGCTTCAGGAAGTGCCGTGGCCGTCTGACGCGCTGCCGAACGGCGCGTTCGCCAAGATCCACGACATCATGGCGGGTGGCCGCCGCGTCGTGCTCGCGGCCATCGAAGCGAATGAGCCGGTGCTCTCGCTCAAGATTACCGGTCCTGGTCAGCGGGCGACGCTTTCTGCGCTCGTCAAGCCAGGCATGAAGGCGGTGACCATCCGCGTCAACGACGTCGAGGGCGTCGGCGGCTTTGTGCTGCCGGGCGACCACGTCGACGTTGTTCTCACACGCCAGATCGACAAGGGGTCGGCTACGACTCAAGTCGTTCTGCAGAACACGCGCGTGCTCGCCGTCGATCAGACCGCCGACGAGCGTGCGCAGAAAGCCGCCGTCGCCAAATCGGTGACACTGGAAGTCGATACGGTCGACGCCCAGAAATTGTGGCTCGCATCCTCTGTAGGCAGCCTTTCTCTGCTGCTGCGCAAGGCCGGCGAAACCGCCGAAGTGCGCACGCGCAAGGTCACGCTCGAGGATCTGTCGACCAACGAACCGGTCGCTGACAAGGGGACTACGACCACGGTGGTCGTTACGCGCCCGGCTGCGAAGCAGGAATACACCGTCCCGGCTGAAGGACGTCATGGGGTCTCGGCTGAGACGGAGCGGAGGAGCGTGGCCTGGTAAGTCCGGGCTTCGGATCAATCAAGGGGTGGGGAGTGTGTCGTGAACAAACATAATGAGACGAATGCCGGCTTCAGCTGGCGTACCGTGGACAGGGCCAAGAAGCATGGCAACTGGCTGCGAGATCTTGTGATCGCTCTGGCGATCGCGCTGGCCGTGTCTATCCTGGGCATGATCGGCGACGCCTACGCGCAGGGCAAGTCGATCCAGATCAGCGGCAACAATCGCACCGTCATGGTGACCGTGCCGATCGGCAAGTCGGAGGACGTGCGGACCGATACCAGTTTTGTCGACGTCGTCGTCGGCGATCCGGACGTCGCTGACGTCAATCCGCTGACTGATCGCGCGTTGTCGATCCTCGGCAAGAAAATCGGCACCACTCGCGTATCCGTCTATGCCGAGGGCAAGAAGCTGGTCGGCATTTTCGATGTGGAAGTGTCCTACGACATCACGCGGCTGACCAACGAGCTGCGTCGGCGTTTCCCCGGCTCGCAAATTCAGGCTTCGACGGTCAACGGACGAATCATGCTGTCGGGCGAAGCCCCCGACGCAGCGACACTCGATAAGGCCGTGACCATCGCGCGTCAGTTTGGGCCTGGGGTCATCAATTCAGTCTCGGTGATGTCGCCGCAGCAGGTGCTGCTTGAAGTGCGGTTTATCGAAATTTCCCGCACGGCTGGCCGGGAGTTGGGCGTTCAGTGGAATCGCTTTGGCGAAAGCACCATTACCAACATCGGCAACCGGGTTGCGTCGAACAATTTGCCCCTGACGGCGGCCACAATCGCCGGTGAGGCAGCCGCGGGCGTCCTTTCGAACGCGTCGCCGTTTGGCTTCCTTGTTGGCCGCATTGTGTCGGGTGGCGCCACTACCGACGTGATGATCAATGCGCTCGAGCAGAAAGGCATCGCGCGCAGCCTTGCCGAGCCCAACCTGGTGGCGCTCTCGGGTGATACCGCAAGCTTTCTGGCGGGCGGCGAATACCCGATTCCGGTCTCCGGGTCGTTCGGCAGCGTCACCGTTGACTACAAGAAATACGGTGTCGGCCTTGCCTTTACACCGACTGTGCTCGGCCAAGGCCTGGTCAACATGCGCATCGAGCCGGAAGTCAGCCAGATCGACACGACTCATACGGTGACCGTCAGTAATGGCATCTCGGTGCCTGCGCTGATCGTGCGCCGCGCTTCGACGACGGTGGAGTTGCGCGACGGCCAGAGCTTTGTGATCGGTGGGCTGCTGCAAAGCGATGGAAAGAACGCGATCGAGCAGCTGCCTTGGCTTGGCAGCGTCCCGGTGCTCGGCGCCTTGTTCTCCAGCAAGTCGTACCAGAAGAACGAGACGGACCTCGTCATCATCGTCACGCCGCACATTGTACGTCCGGCGCGGCCTGGCGACGAGATCAAGGCGCCGACCGACGACACGTTGCCGCCGAATGACGTCGACTTCTTCCTGCTCGGGAAGACCGAAGTCACGCGAGAACTGGCAAAAGACCTGACGCCGAAGACGGCCCGTATCGCGGTCGCCGCGGACAATCCGTTCACTGGTCACATGCTCGATCTGCCGAAGGGGGAATCCAATGCGGTCATTCAGTAAAGCGATGCGCATGCTCGCGCTTGCCACCGTGCTTGCCGTTCTTTGCGGCTGCTCGGAGTATCTTGATCGCCGCGACACCATTGCCAAGTCTGGCGGCAATGCCGTCGCAACGAACATTGTGACGCACATGGTCGATCCGTGGCCGCGCGCGAGCGCCAACCGCAATATCGCTTTCAACGGTGTGAGGATTGAAAGCGCGTTCGAACGTTACCGCAACAACAAGGTCACCACGCCGCGCGGTATCGGCACATCCAGCACGTATCAGGATGCCGCACCTACCGCCCCGGGCCCAGGTCCGGTTGGGCCTGCCACGACGGCGGCGGCGGCACCTGTGAAGTAAGCAAGTCTTCGGTCGTGTTATGCGGATTGGACGCAACGCCAACATGAATCGGACCCGCGTGGCGGTTCTTACCGCCGACGCGGAGTTCGACAGTTCAGTGCGTTCAACCTTTGCCGCATCGTCGGCAATCGAGCTTTCGGTCGTTTCCGGCCGTCTCGCCGAGCAAGGTGATACGCTCGAAGTATCCGATGCGACCGTCGTCGTGCTCGATTTCGATGCCGGCCGCGCGGAAGAAATGGCCGCGCTTGCGCGGCTGATGGCACGGATCGGCAATTGGCCGCCGGTCATCGCGGTAACCCAGACGTTCGACGAAAACGTCGCGCGGATCCTGCTGCAGATGCGCGTTGCGGACTTTCTGGTCAAGCCGGTTGAGCCGATCGATCTGGTCCGCGCCTGTGCACGCGTGTCCAAGGGTGCCGGCGGCGGTGTAGAACCGACCGAAGCCAAGATCTACACATTTCTGCCTGCAGTCGGCGGTGCCGGAGTGACGACACTTGCCGTGCAGACGGCGATGATCCTGCTTAACAGCGGTGGCCCGCGCGTGAAGCCCTCGACCTGCCTCGTCGACCTCGACTTTCAACATGGCTCGGTCGCTGATTATCTCGATCTTGAGCCGCGTCTAAACCTCGCGGAAATCGAGCCGCGTCCGGATCGTCTCGATCGGCAGTTGCTGGAAGTGATGCTCTCGTATCATGCGTCCGGTCTCGCGGTCGTTGCCGCGCCGAACCGGCCTGCCGAGATGCGTTCGTTCGATCCCGACGTCGTAACGCGACTGCTCGACCTCGTATCCACCAATTTCGAATACGTCGTTTTCGACATGCCGCGCACATGGTTCTCGTGGACCGACAGCGTTCTGCTCGGCTCGAACAAGTTGTTCATCATCAGCGAAACCACCGTTCCAGGCCTGCGCCACGCCAAGCAACTTGTGGCGGCGATCAGAGAGCGTCTGGGCGAGGGACCAAACCCGCAGGTAGTTGTCAACCGTTTCGCCCAGAAAGTGTTCGACTCCGGTCTGCGCCGCGGCGACCTTGCGCAGACGCTTGGCGACGCTTTCCTGAGCGCAATTCCCAACGACTACGCGCTTGTTCGGGAGGCGATCGACCGCGGCGTTCCGCTCGACGAGGTCAAGCCCGGCAACAAGATCACCGCTGAGCTCAAGAAACTCGTGCTGGATTCGCCGTCGAAATCAACCGGCGACAGCTCGTCCGTGCCCTTCCTGAAAAAACTCAAGCTCCCGATGGTAGGCTAACATGGTAGGCCGTTTCACCGCTCGTCGTGCCACAACTTCTGAACCGCCGCCGACGCCGACGGAAGAATCGACGGCGCTCGAAGGCGTGTCCTGGACAGTCTTTCCTGAGACAGGGGGCGAACAGGATGCTGCCGCCCCGCAGGCGGAAAGTCCGTTGCTCAGCGACAAGCTGCTCGACGCCAAGGTGCGCCTGCATCGGCGTTTGATCGAGGAGATCAACCTTTCCGCACTGGACAAGGTCCCGGAAGAGGAAATCCGCCGCCATGTCCAGCAGCTCGTCTCGCAATATGTGCTGGTCGAGCGTCTTCCGCTCAACACACAGGAATTGAGCGATTTCGTTTCTGAAATCCTCGATGAGATGACCGGGCTTGGTCCGCTTGAGCCGCTGCTCAAGGATCCGACCATCAACGATATCCTGATCAACGGCCACGAGTGCGTTTACGTGGAACGGGCCGGCGTGCTTGAGCCGCTGTCGGTGCGATTCAAGGACGAGAATCACCTGTTGCGCATCGTCAACAAGATCGTGTCCGCGGTCGGACGACGCGTCGACGAATCGCATCCGCTCTGCGACGCGCGCCTGCAGGACGGCTCCCGCGTCAACGTTGCCGTGCGGCCGATCGGTGTCGACGGGCCGCTTGTCTCGATCCGTAAATTCTCCAAGAAGCCGTTCAACCTCACCAAGCTGGTCGATGTCGGCGCTTTGCGTCCGCCAATGGCGGAGCTGCTTGCAGCCGCGGTGAAGTCGCGTGTCACCACGATCATCTCCGGTGGTACCGGCTCCGGTAAGACGACGATGCTCAATGCGCTGTCCGCCTTTATCTCGGAAAAAGAGCGTCTGCTGACGATCGAAGACGCCGCGGAATTGCAGCTGCAGCAGCCGCACGTCGGCCGCATGGAAACACGTCCGCCGAATATCGAAGGAAAAGGCGAAATTCGTCAGCGCGAACTTGTAAAAAACGCGCTGCGTATGCGTCCCGACCGCATCATCCTCGGCGAGTGCCGCGGTGAAGAAGCCTTCGACATGTTGCAGGCGATGAACACGGGTCACGAAGGCTCGATGGCGACGATTCACGCCAATACGCCGCGTGACGCAATCTCGCGTCTCGAGCAGATGATCGGCATGGCGGGCCTGCCAATGACCGTTGCCTCGATCCGCAGTCAGATTGCGAACGCCATCCAGCTTATNGTCCAGCTGCAGCGCCAGTCGGATGGCAAGCGCAAGGTGACCTCGATTGCCGAAGTGACCGGGCTCGAGGGCGACATCATTCAGATGCAGGAAATCTTCAAATTTGTGCGCTCCGGCACCGCCCCCGACGGGACCGTGCAGGGGCACTTCCAGGCGACAGGCGTGCGCCCTCGCTTCCTTTCTCATCTTACGAATTTGGGAATTACCATTCCCGGCAGCTATTTCGATCCCTCGAAGCAGCTCTGACCGGTCATGGCCAACTTCAATTCGATCTATCTATTCTACATCTTTATCGGCCTCTCGGCCGCGATGTTTGCTGAGGGCATATATCTGCTTGTCTACAGCAACGCCTCCTATCGCAAAAATATCAATCGCCGCCTCAAGGTGATGTCGGACAAGACCGATCGTGAAAGTGTGCTTGTGCAATTGCGGCGCGAACGGGGTCTAACCAGCGGCGGCGACTACCGACTGCCATTGGTCAATCTCAATCAATTGCTGCTGCAATCAGGGCTCTCCATCGGTCTTGGTCGTCTGGTCCTCCTTGTCCTGCTCGCAATGGTCGCGATGTTCGCGGCCGTTCTTTTCGGTCACGGCACGCTGACACAAGCGATGATCGTCACCCTTGTCGGCGGCGTGGCCCTGCCCCCGCTGGTGCTGAGATTCCTGCGCAGCCGCCGCCAGAAAAAGTTTGGCGCGCAGTTTCCGGATGCCATCGACATCATCGTCCGATCGTTGCGCGCCGGCCATCCGGTGCCCATCGCAATTACGATGGTCGGGAAAGAAATGGCCGACCCGATCGGCTCGGAATTCGGCATCGTCTCGGACGAAATGACCTACGGGTCCGATCTCGAAACCGCCATGCGCAATCTTTACTTCCGCGTGGGTACGGATGATTTGCCTCTGTTCGTTACCGCGGTCGCGATTCAGCGATCGACCGGCGGCAACCTGGGCGAAATTCTCGAAAATCTTTCATCGGTCATCCGTGAACGTTTCAAGATGCGTCGTAAGATTCGTGCGCTCGCTGCCGAAGGCCGCGCATCCGCGCTGATTCTTTCGGCACTGCCGATCGGCATGTTCGCCATCATTCAGTTTCTCGTTCCCGGCTTCTACGCAAGCGTCTGGGATCAGAACCTGACGAAAATCGCGCTCACCCTTGCAGGGTGCTGGATGGGCGTCGGTAATTTCATCATGTACCGCATGGTCAACTTCAGGATCTGACCATGGACACGGTGATCACCGTATTCGGAAACATGCTGCATGACAGCAACACCATGCTCATGGGGTTGCTGGTCTTCCTTGCTGCCGGCACCTTGGCCTTCTCGGTGATGGCAGCAGTTCGCGTTCGTGGCTCGGTCAAGCGGCGCACCGAGCGCATCCTGACCGACGAAGAGCGCAAGGCCAATTATTCGCGTTCGCTACAGCATTCCAGCCAGAAGACAGTCGCCAAGCTGATCGAGTCCACGACGAAACATTACGGGTCGGCCAATGACGAGAACATGAAGGTGCTGCGCCGGCGGCTCGTGCAGGCCGGTATCTACGATCCGCGCGGCGTTGCCTTCTTTTTCATTGCGCGTACGGCGTTGGCGATTGGTCTCGCCGCTGCGACGTTTTTGCTTTTGCCGCTGGTGAGGCCGACAGGCGGGACTTTTTTCTGGCTGATGGTGATGGCCAGCGGCGTTGCCGGCTACGTCGGCCCGAGCGTCTATATCGACAAGCGCATTTCGGCGCGCAAGCTCGAGCATCGTTCGGGCTTTCCGGATTTCATGGATTTGCTTGTCGTATGCGCCGACTCGGGGCTCTCGCTGGAGGCCTCGTTCGAGCGTGTCGCGCGGGAGTTGGGGCCGAGTTATCCGTCGCTTACCGCCAATATTCATCTAACCAACCTCGAAATCCGCGCCGGCCGGCCGCTCAAGGAGGCGCTTGAGCATTTTGCCGATCGTCTGGCGCTCGAGGAGTCGAGGGCCTTCGCGACCTTGATCAATCAGTCGATCGATCTCGGCTCGAGCATCACCGATGCCATGCGCGTGTACAGTGACGACATGCGCCACAAGCGGCTCTCGATGGCGGAAGAAAAGGCCTATGCGCTGCCGGCGAAACTTGCGGTGCCTATGATGGTCTGCATCTTTCCGGTGCTGTTCGTGGTCATTCTGCTGCCGGTGATCGTGCGCCTGCATATGAACGGCTATTTCTAGCGCCAACGGCCGCGGCAGGCTGGTCGGCCCCGGTTGCCGCGAAATGCCGAAGTTCCGATAAGGTGAAGAATTCTTAACCATCCTCCCCTAGCCTGACGGCGTCCCGTTTTCCGGGCGTTTCCGCAAGGCTTCGACATGCTTACTGGAATTGCCCGACCCCTGATCATCGCCGCCGCCGGCCTGTGGCTGGCGGGATGCACGACCTCGTCCAGCTTTTCGAACTTGTTTGGGCCAAAGACTCCGGGCGCTGACGCGTCCGCATCCGCTCAGGTCGACGAGACGTCATCAGAGCCACATTTGACGGTGGACGGGTCGGCGCCTGTGCAGCCAGTCGAGGAATCGACCGGCTCCGTCACAGGCCCTGCGGGCAGGAAGACCGCGCCCGGCCTGCTCGGCAGCGATCCCAACGATGAACTGAACCTGGGCAAGAAGCACTACCGTGCCAACAATTTCGGTCTCGCCGAGAAGCACTTCCGCTTGGCCGTCGAAAAACATCCGCGCGACGCAGAAGCCTGGTTGGGACTTGCAGCGTCTTATGATCGTCTGCGCCGCTTCGATCTCGCCGACCGCGCCTACTCCCAGGCCATCGGCATCCTCGGGCCGACGGTCGAGATCCTCAACAATCAGGGCTACTCATACATGCTGCGCGGCGACTACAAGCGCGCGCACGCAACGCTTGCTGCTGCCCGGCGCAAGGATCCGAACAACAAGTATGTCCAAAACAATCTCCGGCTTCTTGAAGAGAGCTACCGCAAGGGTAAGTCCATCGAGTAGCCCTTGGTCTGCCGGCGATAGACTGGACTTAAGTCCTCCTAGAACTTGTCTGCGGAATTCTCCACGGTGCCCGTAGCGCACGTGTATCTTCTCGAGTACGATTTCACGTGAACCGGCACAGACCGGTTAAGACGTCTATTCTCTTCCGGGGGGAAATCCACATGGCCATTGCAGTGAATGCCGGCGCGCGTCTCGACCGGCTCCCGATCTCGCCGTTCCACTACCGTATTTTCTGGCTCGTCGGGGCGGGCATGTTCTTCGACGGTTATGATCTATACGTCGCAGGAGGTGTGCTCGCGTCAACGATACAGACAAAATTTTCGACGCTGCCGCAGAACCTGCAATTTCTTTCCCTGACGTTCGTCGGCATGGCGGTCGGTTCATTTGTTACCGGCTTTGTTGGCGACAAGTATGGCAGGCGCTTCACGTATCAGGTGAACCTGCTGATCTTCGGCCTCGCGTCCATTGCTGCTGCATTCGCACAGGACATGACACAGCTGATAATCTGCCGCTTCATCCAGGGGCTTGGTCTTGGTGCGGAAATCGTGGTCGGCTATTCGACGCTCACCGAATTCGTGCCGCCGAGCACGCGCGGGCGGTGGCTTGCTTTTATGGCATTTCTTGTCGTGGCGGGATTTCCGGCGACTGCGATACTTGGCTACTTGGTCATACCGACCTGGGGCTGGCGGCCGATGTTCATCATCGCGGGGATCGGCGCTTTGATCGTGTGGTACCTGCGCAAGAATTTGCCGGAATCACCGCGATGGCTGGAAGCACAGGGTCGTACTGCTGAAGCCGAAGCTCTCCTAAAATCGATCGAGAATGAGGTCGCCTCGTCGGCCGGAACGCTGCCGTCGCCAAAGCCGACGCTCCCGACGCCGCAGCTATCGGCCGCGGCAATGTTCAAGCCACCGATCCTGCAGCGCCTGCTGGTCGGCAGCTGGTGCCTGATCACGATCAACACGCTGATCTTCGGCTTCGTGATCTTTCTGCCCCAGTTCTTCCTCCGGCAGGGTCTGACCATCACGAACTCACTCGGCTACACCGTGGTTCTTGCTTCCGCATCGCTGGTCGGCTGCGCTATCGGCGCCTTTCTCTCCGACTCCATCGGGCGACGCTGGAGCATCATCGTTGGGTCCGTTATTACCATTGTGTTCGGTTGGATTTATGCGCGATCCAATGCCGGCACCGATCCGATGACAGTGCTGAGTGTCGGAGCCGTGCTTATTGTCGGCATCTACATCCAGACGGCGTTGCTGTTTGGCGTCTACACGCCGGAGCTATTCCCGACAGAAATTCGCCTGCGCGCGAACGGCATTTGCAATACGTTTGGGCGGGCTGCGACGGTCGTCTCACCCTTTGTCGTGGGATATCTGATGGTGAACTATGCTCTGCCGGGGGTGGTCTGGCTCATGATCGGGCTGGTAGTGCTCCAGATGATCGCTGTATTTTTCTGGGGTGTCGAACCCGCCAAGCGCTCACTTGAGGGCCTGGATCCCAAGCTCGCCTGAGTCAGCTGGTCTTCCGATATGATCGGCCGTCCGGCGTCAGCCGGGCGGCCGATTGCATGGATCGCATGAGCCGAAATGAGCAGTCTGAGGCCAATCACTGTCATCACTGGAGCTTCGGCCGGGATCGGTGTGGCGCTCGCTCGCGTCTTTTCTCGGCACGGCCACGAGCTCGCGCTGGTGGCCCGGCGCGAGGACAGGTTGCAGGACCTTGCCGACGAGATCGCGGCGACGGGCGCACGGCGACCGATCGTAGTTGCGTGCGATCTGTCGACGCCCAACGCCGCGCAGCAAATCGGTGACGCGCTGGCGTCGCAGGGGGCCGAGCCACAATTCGTCGTCAACAATGCCGGATTTGGATTGGTCGGATTAGCGACGGCACGCGACCGCGACGAACAATTGCAGATGATCGATCTCAACGTGCGCGCATTGACCGAACTGTCGATTGCCTTTGTCGATAGCCTTGCACGCAATCGCGGCGGTATTCTCAATGTAGGATCGATGGCCGGCTTCCTGCCGGGACCAGGGATGGCCGTCTACTACGCCACCAAGGCTTATGTGCTGTCGTTCACCGAGGCGTTGCATAGCGAACTCGCGCCGCGCGGAATCAAGGTCGCCGTCCTGTGTCCGGGACCGGTGCCGACCGAATTTGCCGCGCGCGCTGGAGTCAGCGACCGGAGCATGGCCCCGAGCTTGCTCACCAAATCGGCGGACTATGTCGCGGAAGCAGGATATCGCGGGCTGATGAGCGGGCACCGGACAATTGTGCCGGGTTTCATTAACAACCTGGTCACTGTGCTGCTCCGGTTTGTCCCGCGGCGCCTGCTCCTCAAAGTCGTCGATTCCCGGCAAACCCGCCGCAGATCGGCGCAAGGAACATAGCGGCCTCCCACCCGGTGATATTTGCAAATGGCCTGATAGCGGTTAGTAAATGGGCGCCGCACGATCGCGCGCCGAATCGCCATGTCGAAGCAGCCCATAATTCTGATCTTGCACCAGGAGCATTCATCGCCCGGCCGCGTCGGCCAGGCTCTGGCGAAGCTTGGCTATCCGCTCGACGTCAGACGCCCTCGCTTTGGCGATCCGCTGCCGGAAACGATGGATGACCACGCCGGTGCCGTGATCTTCGGCGGTCCGCAGAGCGCCAACGACAACGAGGAGTTCGTGCAACGGGAGATCGACTGGATCGGCGTGCCATTGCGCGACAAGAAACCCTATCTCGGCATCTGCCTCGGTGCGCAGATGATGGCCCGGCACCTCGGTGCGCGTGTCTACCCGCATCCGCAGGGTCATGCCGAAGTCGGCTACTATCCAATCCGGCCGACCGACGCCGGACGGAAGATTTGTGATGAATGGCCTGACCACGTCTACCAATGGCATCGCGAAGGTTTCGATTTACCGTCCGGCAGCGAGCTTCTGGCGGAAGGCGACGCTTTTTCGGTCCAGGCCTTCCGCCTAGGGACGGGCTATGCGCTGCAATTCCATCCTGAAGTGACGCACGCCATGATGTATCGTTGGCTCGTTCGTGGTGCGCATCGCATGGAATTGCCCGGTGCGAAGCAGCGGCATGAACATATTGCCGATCGTGCGGTCCACGATCACGCTTCTCGCAACTGGCTTGCCGCCTTCATCGATCACTGGATGGGGCTCGTTTCGGCCAATCGGACCAATAAGAAAATTACGCTCTGACCGGATTTTCGTAACGTTCCCAATCCGGCCATTGACAAATCAATATTCGGACTGATCGTTGCGACGGGGTCAGGGCAATACGTCCACGCGGAGGCGTGCGGATGGTGGATTCGGGAACCACCCCTGTCACCGAGCGGCCGATCCAATCGGCGCTGAGCGCCATGCTGCGCGTGTCTGACGGTCTTCTCGATCTTCTGCCAATCGCAACGTTTATCTGCGACGCGCGGGGCACCATCCTTCAATACAATCGTCACGCGGTGGCCGTTTGGGGCCGCGCACCACAGCCCAGGCAGACGCACGAAGAATTCAACCAAGGTTCTCTCTTTTTTGAGCTCGATGGATCGCCGGTGCGGCGATCGATGGTCTCGGAGGTACTGGCAACCGGCAAGTCGGTCCGTGACGTGGAGCGGATCGTCGAGCGCCCAGACGGATCGAGTCTCATCGTGTCCGTAAACATTGACCCGCTGCGCGATGCGAAAGGCAACGTCGTCGGCGCGGTGAACTGTTTTCTCGACATTACCGAACGCAAGCGAATGGATAACGCACTCGAGCGGTCGCGACTGCAAGCGCTCGAGCAGGAGCAGCGATTTGCCGCGACATACGAGCATGCCGCAATCGGAATATCCGAAATCGCTCCCGATGGCCGCTTTCTTCGCGTCAATGAGGCGATTTGCGCGATCACTGGGTTCAGCCGCGAGCATCTGCTTGCGAACATGTTGTTCACTCATACGCATCCTGACGATGCCGACCCGGACCGCCAGGCATTCCGTAAACAGGTTGCGGGCGAACTCGATTTCTATTCGATCGAAAAGCGATTTATTCGGCGTGATGGACGGGTGATCTGGATTTCGGTGCGGTCGTCGCCGGTCCGCGATGCGAATGACAGGCTGCTCTATGTTGTTCGCGTTGTTCAGGACATCACGGAGCGCAAGGCGGCGGAGCAGCGGCAACGTTTGCTGATGGATGAGCTGAATCATCGCGTGAAGAATACCCTTGCAACAGTGCAATCGCTGGCGGCCCAGACCGCGCGCGCAGCGACGACGCCAGCTGCCTTCCGTGAACGCTTCGAAGGCAGGCTGATCGCGTTGTCAAAAGCCCACGATCAGCTCACCATTCACCATTGGGAAAGCGCCGATCTGCGTGAGCTCTTATCAGGGAGCCTCGCACCTTATGCCGGCACGACTCCCGATCGTGTCCTCCTTCGTGGCGAGGACGTCGTTTTGCGCCCGCGTGCCGTGTTGACCCTGGCGATGGCTGTGCACGAGCTGACAACGAATGCCGCGAAATATGGCGCGTTGTCGGTGCCCAGCGGACGCGTCGAAGTACAATGGCGCCCGGTCCGCGCGGAAAATGGCGAATCCTGCCTGGAGATTGAGTGGATCGAGCAAGGCGGACCAAATGTCGTCGAGCCCGAGCAGCACGGCTTTGGGACCAAGTTGATTGAAGGAAGCATCGCGGCCGAGCTTGCTGGCGAGACGCGGCTCGTCTTCCAACCGCAAGGTCTGCGCTGCGAAATCAGGATCCCTATGAAGGCGGCAACGGTTCACTTTCGGGTGGATGCGGGAGATAATCCGCCGGCTTAGGCCCCCTTCACGGTGGCTTCGGTATTTCCTTGAATTTTCTCGCCTTAGCAGTGCTTCAAATTGCTGCTGGCTGATCTGTAAAAAAGTGCGATTGAGCGCCGCCCTTGTGTGGTACGTTGCGGCAGCAGCGTGGGTGGTAGCGAGATGTGGGCTTCCCGGGGCGACGCGCAAGCGAAGTTGTTGCATTTTGTGATGATCAAGCCGTCGCACTACGACGATGACGGCTACCCGATCCAATGGGTCCGCTCTGCCATCCCTTCCAACACGTTGGCCTGCCTGAACGCGCTTGCTGAAGACGCGCGCCGGCGTGAGGTGTTGGGGCCGAACGTCGAAATCCGACTGCACACTTATGATGAAACGAACCGGCGGGTGCGGCCCGACCGCATCATTCGCATGATCCGCAAACAAGGCGGCCGTGCATTGATCGGCCTGGTTGGCGTGCAGTCGAACCAATTCCCACGGTCGGTCGACCTCGCCCGCCCGTTCCTCGCCGCAGGTTTGCCGGTTTGTATCGGCGGCTTCCACGTGTCGGGCTGCATCGCAATGCTGCCCGAGTTGCCGGCTGACATTGCCGCTGCCCAAGCGATGGGAATTTCATTTTTCGCTGGCGAATGCGAGGAGGGGCGGCTTGATGAAGTTCTGCAGGATGCGTGGAACGGAAAGCTTAAGCCTCTTTACAATTACATGGACAAGCTGCCGGCCCTGACCGGCGAACCGCCGCCATTCCTGCCGCTGAAGCACGTGCGGAGGACCTCGGGATCTCTCTCCAGCATCGACCTCGGACGAGGCTGCCCTTATCAGTGCTCGTTCTGCACCATCATCAACGTGCAAGGCCGCAAGAGCCGGTTTCGCACGCCCGACGATCTCGAAAAGATCGTCCGCGAGAATCACGCGCAAGGCATCAAGCGCTTCTTCATAACGGATGACAATTTCGCGCGGAATCGCGATTGGGAACTGCTGTTCGACCGCCTCATTCATTTGCGCAAGACCGAGTTTCCCGGCCTTGGCTTTACAATCCAGGTCGATACGCTCTGCCACAAAATTCCGAATTTCATCGAAAAAGCGTCGCAGGCCGGCGTGCGTCGCGTTTTCATCGGACTTGAGAACATCAACCCCGACAATCTCATTGCAGCCAAGAAGCGGCAAAACAAGATCACTGAGTACCGCGAGATGCTGCAGAAGTGGCGCGATCACGGCGCAATTACCTACGCCGGCTATATTCTCGGTTTTCCTGCCGACACGAAGGAATCGATCGCCCGCGACATCGAGATCATCAAGCGCGAACTGCCGCTCGATATTCTGGAATTTTTCTTTCTGACTCCGTTACCCGGATCCGAGGACCACAAGGTGCTTTTGCAGAAAGGCATCTGGATGGACCCAGACATGAACAAGTACGATCTCAATCACCGCGTTTCGCATCATTCCGCCATGAGCGATGCGGAATGGGAGGACGCTTATCGTGCGGCCTGGTCCGCCTTCTATACACCCGAGCACGTGCGCACGATCTTGCGCCGCTCCGCGGCCTGCAAGCTGGGGCGGCCCGGCACGACCCTTTCGACCATACTGTGGTTCTACCTGATGATCCTGTTTGAGGGAGTGCACCCTCTCGAAGGCGGTGCCTTTCGTCTCAAATTTCGCCGCGATCGCCGTTTCGGAGAGAAGATCGAAAGCCCACTGATATTTTATCCTCGCTACGGCTGGGAGACGCTGAAGAAGGTCTGGGGTTATCTTCGCGTCTATCGTCAGCTCAGGGCCGTGCTGAATGAAGCGCTGGCCGCCCCCGACCGCTGGACCTATACCGACATCGCGATTGCGCCGCCGCAGCAGGACGAGTTCGAGCGCCTCTCGCTCTATCATGAAACCACCGGAGGAGAGGCCGCGCTTGCCCGCAAGCGGCGTGATGATGCTATTCGCGTCGGCGGCCACGCCGACCAACCGGCGTTGGCTGCGGCAGCGGAGTAGCGAAGTTCTGCTCCAATTGGCGCTTAGCTGACACTGCCTAGGATGGTGGAGCCGAGGGGATTTGAACCCCTGACCTCCTCATTGCGAACGAGGCGCTCTCCCAACTGAGCTACGGCCCCGCCAATCAGCAACGATGCAACGTTGCTCGGAAAATGCGGCGAGTGGGCGCCATTTAGGGCCAGGGGTATGGCCTGTCAAGGATGCGCCGGTATCGCGTCGGCAATGGGCTTCGGCTTGTTCGGCTGCAATCAAGCCGCTACTTTGCGCCGGGCTTGCGAACAGGCGGACGATCATGCGCTCGGTTCTCGACATCATTCTACTGGTCCTGCAAATCTACATTTGGCTTCTGATCGCGGCAGCCGTGCTGTCCTGGCTGATTGCCTTCAATGTGGTGAATGCCCGCAACCAGGTCGTGGCGATGATTGGCGAATTCCTTTATCGCATTACCGAACCGTTCTTGCGGCCGATACGCGCATTGCTGCCTAATCTTGGCGGCATCGACATATCGCCGGTGATTCTGATCCTGATTATCCTACTCCTCGAGAACATCATCATCCGGTACATCTATCCGAATGTCTTCTGACCTATGGCAGGCACGCCTTGGTCAGCCAGTCTCGGAGGCGTGACCCTTACCGTCCGCCTGACGCCGAAGGGCGGGCGCGATGCAATCGACGGCATCGAGACCATGTCGGATAATCGCGCCGTGCTTAAAATCAGGGTGCGGGCAGCGCCGAGCGAAGGCGAGGCCAACGCGGCACTGATAAAACTGATTGCCAAGGCCGTGGGCGTCCCACCACGCGATGTGAGCCTGGTAGCGGGCGCCACCGCACGCATCAAGCGGCTGGTCATTTCGGGCGATGGCCCATCGCTTGTCGCAGCGCTGGAGAAAGTCGTCGCACCGCGCTAAGGCTTGTCCGGCAGGGCAAACGGATCATGAGTGCGCGTATAATTGACGGAAAGACAATCGCCGCGGATTTGCGCGGCAGGATTGCGGATGCCGTGCACCGGCTGCGGCGCGATCGTGGCATCGTGCCGGGGATTGCCGTCGTTCTCGTCGGCGATAATCCGGCGAGCGAGGTCTATGTCCGCACCAAGTCCAAGGCCGTGGCCGAGGCAGGCATGAAGGCCTTCGACCACAAATTACCGGCGAGCACGAGCGAACCGGAGCTGATCGCACTCATCTCGGAACTCAACGCGAACGAAGAGGTGAGCGGCGTTCTCGTCCAACTGCCGTTGCCGAAGCAGATAGACGCGCAGAAGGTCATCGCGGCCATCGATCCTTCCAAAGACGTCGATGGTTTTCATCCGCTCAACGCAGGGCGGCTCGCCAGTGGCCTGCCGGCATTGGTTCCCTGCACGCCGATGGGCTGCGTGCTGCTCGCGAAGTCCGTGCATGAATCGCTCGCCGGCCTTGCAGCCGTGGTTATCGGGCGATCCAACATCGTCGGCAAGCCCGTCGCGCAGTTGCTGCTCGCCGAGAACGCGACAGTGACGGTCGCGCATTCGAAGACGAATGATTTGCCGGCCGTGTGCCGCGGCGCCGATCTGCTCATTGCTGCGATCGGCCGTGCCGAAATGGTCCGCGGTGACTGGATCAAGCCCGGTGCCACGGTCATCGATGTCGGCATCAATCGCGTGCCGGGCGATGGGGGCAAGTCACGGATCGTAGGCGATGTCGCCTACGCAGAAGCGATGCAAGTTGCCGGCGCGGTCACGCCGGTTCCGGGCGGTGTTGGTCCGATGACGATCGCGTGTCTGCTGTTGAACACCTTGCGCGCGGCTTGCGCGCAAAAGGGCCTGCCCGCGCCGAAAGTGTAATTACGCCTGCCAGGCGTAGGCGACTTTATCGAGTGCCTTTGCGCCGAAGCGCTCCGAGGAGCGCGCGACCGCACGGCCGCCGAGGGCACGATAGAATTCCATCGCCGGCTCGTTATCGGACAGCGCCCACACCACCAGGCTTTTCAATCCACTCTGATTGAGATCCCTGCGAGCCGCGGTGAACAGGCGGCGGCCGAACCCGAGCCCCTGGAACTCCGGGCGCAGATAAAGTTCGTAAATCTCGCCGTCGTAGAAAAGGCTGCGCGCGCGATTGCGTCCGTAGTTGGCGTAGCCCGCCACGCGCTCGCCAAACTGCAGGATGGTGATACGGCTGCCCTTGCGGATCGCGGAGTCCCACCAGTCAGGTCCGCGCCGGTTGATCAGCTTGTCTAGCTCGTTGCCCGGGATGATTCCCTGATAGGCCGTCCGCCACGCCTCGTCGTGCGTATCGGCGACGTCCACCGCATCCGAAGACTTCGCGCGGCGAATCTCTATGAGGGTCGTACTCATTCCGCGATAGAAGCAACGAAATTTCCGGCCTTCAAGCCCTATCGTTAATGATGGGTTAACGGTGTGGATTACTGGTCACAGCTGCCAAAACGCCGGGTGTGTGGAGGAAAAATGATGTTTGGGGCATCAAACCGGCGGCGTCGAATCATCCGGTTCCATGTGGGCGTCATGGCGCCGTACCGCTTGCCGCGCGTGGGTAGGCCTACTGATTCGACTTGCCTTCCAGCGTGCGCCGCGCGTCAGACCGTCTCGGTTTCCTTCTTCCGCTCTTCCTTCTTGCGGTCGTTCTCGTCGAGTAGCTTCTTGCGCAGACGGATCGACTTCGGTGTCACCTCAACCAGCTCGTCGTCCTCGATATAAGCGAGCGCTTTTTCGAGTGTCATGCGGATCGGCGGCGTCAGCCGCACGGCCTCGTCCTTGGACGTCGTGCGGATATTGGTGAGCTTCTTGCCTTTGAGCACATTGACGATGAGATCGTTGCCGCGGGTGTGCTCGCCCACGATCATGCCGTTATAAACTTTCCAGCCGGGCTCGATCATCATCGGGCCACGGTCTTCAAGATTCCACAGCGCGTAAGCGACGGCGTCGCCCTTGTCGTTGGAAATCAGCACGCCATTGCGGCGGCCCTGGATCGGTCCTTTGTACGGCGCATAAGTATGGAACAGACGATTCATGATCGCCGTGCCCCGCGTGTCAGTGAGCAATTCGCCCTGATAGCCGATGAGACCGCGTGTCGGCGCATGAAAGACGAGACGCAGGCGGCCGCCGCCCGACGGCTTCATTTCCGTCATATCGGCTTTGCGTTCCGCCATCTTCTGTACGACGATTCCCGAATGTTCTTCGTCGAGATCGATGACAACTTCCTCGATCGGCTCCAGCACTTCGCCGGTAGCGGGATCCTCCTGGAGCAATACCTTTGGACGCGACACCGAAAGCTCGAAGCCTTCGCGCCGCATCGTCTCAATAAGGATACCGAGCTGCAATTCGCCGCGACCCGCGACTTCCATGGAATCCTTTTCGTCGGATTCGCGCACGCGCAGTGCGACATTGCCCTCTGCCTCGCGCAGCAGCCGATCACGGATCATGCGGCCGGTGACTTTGTCGCCTTCGGTGCCGGCGAGCGGAGAATCGTTGACGCGGAAGATCATCGCCAGTGTCGGCGGATCGATCGGCTGGGCGGGAAGGGGCGTCTCAACCGAGGGGTCGCAGATCGTCATCGCGACGGTCGCATTCGGCAGGCCTGCGATTGCGACGATGTCCCCCGCTGACGCCTCTTCCACCGCGGTGCGTTCGAGTCCGCGGAACGCGAGCACCTTGGTGATGCGGCCGCTCTCGATCAACTTTCCGTCGTGATCGAGCACTTTTATCTGCTGATTGGGTTTTACCGAGCCCGACGTGATGCGGCCAGTAACTATACGGCCGAGGTAAGGATTGGCTTCGAGGATGGTGCCAAGCAGACGGAACGGGCCATTTTCCACGACCGGCGGCCTGACGTGGCGCAGCACCAGGTCGAACAGCGGCTTCATGCCATCATCGCGTGATCCGTCCAGGCCCGTCGCCATCCAGCCCTGCTTGGCCGAACCATAAAGGATCGGGAAATCGAGCTGTTCGTCGGTGGCGTCGAGCGCAGCGAACAGGTCGAAGACTTCGTTGAGGACCTGTGTAGGCCGGGCATCGGTGCGGTCGACCTTGTTGATGACGACGATGGGTTTGAGACCCATCTTCAGCGCCTTGGAGACAACGAACTTGGTCTGCGGCAGCGGCCCTTCGGCCGCGTCGACCAGTACCAGCGCGCCGTCGACCATGTTCAAAATCCGTTCGACCTCGCCGCCGAAATCGGCGTGGCCGGGCGTGTCCACGATATTGATGCGCGTGTCCTTCCACACCACCGAGGCCGCCTTGGCCAAGATCGTGATACCGCGTTCGCGTTCGAGATCGTTGGAATCCATCGCACGCTCGATCACGCGCTGGTTCTCGCGGAATGCGCCCGATTGCTGCAACAGCCGGTCGACCAGCGTCGTCTTGCCGTGGTCGACGTGCGCGATGATGGCGACGTTTCGAAGATCCATTTCAAGTTCCAGAAATCAAAGCGCGGGCCCCGTGGGGGCCCGCGACGCGGCGCGTTTGCGCCGCAATATAGTCACGGGCGGCACGGATGCAACCGCTTCCGGCGCATGGCCGAAAACGCGGTTAAGCTCCCGCCGGGCGACCCCACGGCCCGGGTCGGATGCCTCCGGGCAACGCCTCCTGCAACATCATCATTTCGGCAATGGTTTCGCCGGTAACGAGTCCTGCCAGCTTGCCGGCGGCGTCCGTAATGCCGACGGCCGGTGCCGATTTCTGCTGCAGCAGTTTGAATGCCTGTTCCAGCGTGACTCGATGGCTGATGGTCGGCAGTTCCGCGGTCATGGCATCGGACACGCGCGCATCCGCGCCGCGCGTCTTGATGGCGCGAATCAAATCAGCGCGGCCGAGGACGCCGACCGGCTTGCCGACGTCGTCAACCACTGGAAACTCGCTTTGGCTCGTTTGCAGCAACGTCTGCACTGCCTCGTCGACATGCGCGTGCGGCGACAGCGTCGCAAACTGCGTCATCATGGCGTAGGTCACCGGTACCCCGCGCGAAGCCGCGCGCAACGCCACCATATGCGCCTCCGAGGACGCCGCGAGATAAACGAAAATGGCGATGAAGATCAGGATAGGATTGTACATCAGCCCGATGAAGCCGAGCGCGAAGGCGACGAATTGCCCGATAGACGCGGCGATCTCAGTGGCGCGCACGTAGCCAAATCGGCTCGCCAGCAAGGCCCGCAACACACGGCCGCCGTCCATAGGGAAGGCGGGGATCATGTTGAACAGGGCAAGAAAAAGATTCACCGACGCGAGGCGGTCGACGAGCGGAATCCCCATGTTGTCCACGGCTGCCGCCGCGCGGGTCTGCAACTCGGCGCCAAATAGATAGACCAACCCGGCCGCGATGACGACGTTGACCAACGGTCCAGCGATCGCGATGAGGAACTCCTCCCACGGCTCTTCCGGAATACGTTCGAGCTGGGCCACCCCGCCGATCGGCAGTAACGTTACGTAAGGCGTGGGCACGCCGAAGGCGCGCGCAGTGAAAATGTGCCCGAACTCGTGCAGCAGCACGCATAGGAACAGGAGCACCATGAAGGTGAGGCTGTCCCATGCGGTGGCGGCGCCACCCGAGGCGTAGCTCGCCGCGAAGATCCAGGCGAGAAACAGCAGGAAGGTGAGGTGGACGCGGACGACGGTGCCGGCCACTCTGCCAATATTCAGGGACCAGGACATGAATGCCTCGTATGGTCGGTATCTGCCTCAATGAGTTAATATCGAGAGTAGCGTAATGCGAGGGCGCGGCGTCGGCCTACAGCCGACGGATAGCGGGGCAAAACAAAGCGAGGCTCGATCATGAGCAGCAAACTCACCGGGGATGCCCGTAAATCAGCGCTGGCCGGACTTAAGGGCTGGTCGGAGACGAGCGGCCGCGACGCCATCACGAAGAAATTCGTGTTCAAGGACTTCAACCAGGCCTTCGGCTTCATGACGCGCGCGGCGCTGGTCGCGGAAAAAATGGACCATCATCCGGAGTGGTTCAATGTCTATAAGACGGTGGACGTAACCCTCTCCACGCATGACGCTGGCGGCCTGACCGACCGCGATGTGAAGCTTGCCGAGGCCATGGATAAAATTGCCGGATAGCCGTGGCCTTGCAGACGCCTGAATTGCCAACCACATAGTTGAACATGGCATACTCATCTGCAGAGGCCGCATTCGAGGGTCGCAAGGATGACGCGTTGAGGCGTCAGTTCTGGCGCAAGCTACAAGGCGTAGCTGCGTCGATTCCATTCGCCGAAGAGCTGCTGACCGCCTATTATTGCGCCTTCGACCGCAAAACGCCCACATCGGTGAAGGCGACGCTGGTAGGCGCACTTGCCTATTTCGTTCTGCCTATCGATGCCATCCCAGACTTTCTGCCGGTGCTGGGCTTCACCGATGATGCGGCCTTTCTCGCCGCAGCTATAAAGCTGGTGACGGATCACATTCGTCCTGAGCATCGCGACGCAGCGCAGCGCGTTCTGGCGAGTCTGAAGTAGGGCAGGCCGTAACAAATCACGGCCGCAAGATTATTTTTCCCATCACTTGCCCTGCCGCGAGGGCCTTGAGCGCTGTCGGGGCGTCCGCCAGCGGATAGATCGCATGAATGTGCGACGACAATTTTCCGTCCACGCACCAGGCCAGCAACTGTTCGGTGTTCGCGCGATGGCCTTGCGGATCGCGGTCCATCCACGAGCCCCAGAATACGCCGACCACGTCGCAACCCTTGAGCAGCACGAGATTGAGCGGCAGTTTTGGAATGCCGCCGGCGGCGAAGCCGACCACGAGAAACCGGCCCTGCCACGCGATCGAACGCAATGCAGGCTCGGTATAAGGTCCGCCGACCGGATCGTAGATGACATCGCCGCCCCGGCCGTCCGTAACACGGCGGAGTGCGTCCTTCAGATCATCTTTCCTGTAGTTGATCGTATCATCGGCGCCGTGCTTTTTGGCGAACGCCAGTTTTTCGTCCGAGGATGCGCAGGCGATAACGCGGGCATTCATCAGCTTGCCAAGTTCGACTGCCGCAAGACCCGCTCCGCCGGAGGCACCAAGGACGGCGAGGGTTTCGCCGGCACGTAATTTCGCACGGTCCTTTAACGCGTAAAGCGTTGTGCCATAGGTGATGCAAAGGCCGGCTGCCCGGTCAAAATCAAGTGCATCCGGTATCTTGATGAGCTTGCCGGCGGGTGCTGCAATTTTTTCACGCGCTGCGCCGTGGGTGAGGCAGCCGATGACGCGATCACCGATCTTCACCGCACTCACGTCAGAGCCGACACTTTCAACCGTGCCGGCAAATTCCGCGGCCGGTGAAAACGGCAAGGGCGGCTTGGTCTGGTACTTGTTGGCGATGATCAGCGTGTCGAAGAAATTCAGAGCAGCGGCCTTGATGTGCACGACAGCTTCGCCGGATGCGGCGACAGGATCGGGAACGTCGGTAAGCTCGAGATCATCGGGTGTTCCGTGACGCGTGCAGAGCAGTGCTTTCATGGCCTTCCAGTCGTCGGAGTGCGGATTAATGCCGCGGTTCTACCATGGTCTGCGGGCGGCGGATTGCCGCCTTCACATTGCCGACTTTCGCCGGTATTGGGCTAATATCCAGCGATTCTTTATGGGGGCGGCTCAACGACCGTCAATACGTCGCCGGTAGGACCCGATGAACACGACAGCATTGCTTCGCACGCTCATTGTCTTGATGTCGGCTTGCCTATGTGCCGCATCAGCCTCCGCCCAGCAGAAGAAGACCGCTGCAAGTCCAACCGATCAGGCCGTCCTGCTCGGTCAGTTCGGAGACTGGGGCGCGTACAGGGCATCGCCCGGGGGCAAGAAAATCTGCTTTGCGCTTTCAAAGCCGACATCGGCCGCGACGGAACCGGCCGGCCGCAACCGCGACGCGTCATACGCTTTCGTATCGACGCGGCCGTCGGAAAAGGTGAAAAACGAAGTGTCAGTGATCGTTGGCTATCCGCAGAAATCGGGCCACGACGCCACTGCAGCGATCGGCTCGGCGACCTACGCCATGTATACGCAGAACGACGGGGCGTGGGTGAAGAATGCGGCGGAAGAGGCCCAAATGGTGGATGCCATGCGCAAAGGAGCCGACCTGGTGGTCAAGAGCGAATCGGGCCGCGGCACCAAGACCACGGATACTTACTCCCTTAAGGGTATCGCGCAGGCCCTCGACAGGGTGGCGGAAGAGTGCAAGTGACCCGCTGCGGGGGTCTTTGCTAGGCCGCACCGGAGTGGCAAGACCGGTCGATCCAGCTTAGATAAACTGCGATTTGCCATTGTGATCCCCGGAAAAAGCCGGCAGTGAACTCTGTTCCCATGACGCTGACCTTACAAAGCGCCGAGGCTATCGAGAAGACGCCGCTCGAGCGCTATGTGGCGCCCGAGAAGCCGTCACTCGTCGGCATGACGCGCTTGGAGCTCGCCACTGCGCTCGGCAGCCTGGGGGTGCCAGATGCGCAGCGCAAGATGCGCGTGCAACAACTTTGGCACTGGATCTACTTTCGCGGATTTACCTCGTTCGAAGTCATGACGAGCGTGTCGAGAGAACTACGCGCGACCTTGGCCGAGCATTTTACACTTGCGCGGCCGGAGATCGTCGCCGAGCAGGTTTCGGTGGACGGTACGCGCAAGTGGTTGCTTCGTTTGCCGGGCGAAGTGCAGGGTGAGCGGCCGCACGAAGTTGAGTGCGTTTACATCCCCGACACCGAGCGGGGCACGCTGTGCGTGTCCAGTCAGGTCGGCTGCACGCTCAATTGTACGTTCTGCCACACGGGGACGCAGCGGCTCGTGCGCAATCTTACGGCGGGCGAGATCGTCGGCCAGGTATTGGCTGCGCGGGACAGTCTTGGAGACTGGCCGGGCGGTACGCGGCCGACCGACGGTGTCGTGCCGAGCGGCGATCGATGCATCACGAATATCGTGATGATGGGGATGGGCGAGCCGCTGTATAATTTCGAGGCAGTCCGCGATGCCCTGCTCATTATTGCCGATGGTGAGGGCATCGGCATTTCGAAGCGCCGTATCACGTTGTCCACGTCCGGCGTTATCCCCAACATCCAGCGCACCGGCGCCGAGATCGGGTGCATGCTGGCGGTGTCGCTGCACGCGGTGCGCGACGACTTGCGCAATGAGCTGGTGCCGCTCAACCGGAAATATCCGATTTCGGAGCTCCTGGAGGCGTGCCGCAATTATCCCGGCGTTTCGAATGCCAAGCGCATTACGTTCGAATACGTGATGCTCAAAGGGGTGAACGATTCCACCGACGACGCGAAAGCGCTGATACGGCTGCTTAAGGGCATCCCTGCCAAGATCAATCTTATTCCGTTCAATCCGTGGCCAGGCAGCAAATACGAGTGTTCGGATTGGGAGCAGATCGAAAGATTTTCACAGATTGTGTTTGATGCGGGGTATGCTTCGCCGGTGCGCACGCCGCGCGGGCGCGATATCCTGGCAGCCTGCGGTCAGCTCAAGAGCGCGACAGAAAAACTTTCGGCGCGCGAACGTATGGCACTGCGCGCGATGGCGATGGTGGAGTGACGACGCGGTTTTTGGGGCAATACAGCAAGATGTCACTCTTCGGCCGGATCATTGTCATTATTTTTGGACTTCTCGTTGCCATCATCGTTGCCGGCATCACGCTTGCCATCGGCATCGTTCTGCCCGAATGGGCGACAATGGATAGCGACCCGATCGAACGCGTGATCTTTTTTTTCGCCGCTTTTTTTGCCACCAGCTATGTCGGCGCGGTAGCAATATTTCCCGCCGCGCTGGTGATCGTAATTTTAGAGGCGGCGCGCATGCGCAGTTTCCTTTACTATGGCATCGGCGGTGCCCTGGTTGCACTTGCATCCTATTACGGGTCCGACATTTCGGTTCAACTTGAAAACACCACCGATGTGACGCCGGTCGCGAATACCTTGCAATTGGCGGCCGCCGCGGGAATTCTTGGCGGCCTGGCATATTGGCTGATTGCCGGCCGCAACGCAGGCCGCTGGCGGGGGCCGCACGAGCGCTAGCGCCTGGCCCAATCCAGCGCCGCTTCGAGTCGGTCGTTGCCCCAGAACAGCTCGCCGCCGGCGGTGACGAAACTCGGCGAGCCGAATATGCTGAGCCGCTGTGCTTCCTCCGTTTGCTCGCGAAGCTGCGATTTGATCTTAATCGACTGGGCCCGCTCCAGCACGGCGTTGGCATCCTGTCCGAGGCTCTTGAGAATTTCTCCGATCGCGTCCGGATTTGCGATATTGCGGCCTTCGCCGAATTCCGCACGATAGATGGCGCGGCAACAAGTTTCACCCCAATTGTCCGCAAGCGCGACCAGCGCGGCTCGCGCTGCCAGCAAGGAGTTCTGCGGAAATGGATCCGGTCGCGTGAACGGAAGGTCGAGCGCGGCGCAAACACGCTCCAGGTCGCGCCACATGTTGCGGCCTTTGGCCGGGTATAGATTGAATGGCGAGGTTGCCCAGCCCTGGGTCTTGAAAATCGGCCCTAACATGAACGGTCGCCAGCGCACGGTGATGCCGCTCGTCTCGGCGAGCGATGCGATGCGCATTGCCGCGGGGTAGGAATATGTCGAGGCGAAGTCGAACCAGAAATCGAGTGAAGGCTTTGCCATGACGGCGTTATATCAGTCGCTGCGCCTGCCGCCTTCCTATTTCCGGAGGTGTCGGCTAGACGAAGCTGCATGGATCGCACCGGATTGCTGATCGCGCTCGCCATTGCCGTTATCGCCGGCTTGGTTTTTGGGCTTTATCCCGGCCTCGATTTGGAAGTCGCGCGATATTTCCACGGGTTCGTGGACCGCAGTCACAACATGTTTGCGCTGCGTATCTACCCGCCGCTGATGAAGGCGCGCGACATCGGGCTATGGGTTGGCTCCATCCTGGTGGCGCCCGCCGTATGTGCGCTCATTGTCAAGTTGCTGCAGCCGCGCAGAAAAATGCTGATATCAGGTCGTGCAACAGTATTTCTGATCGCGACGATGGCACTTGCGCCGGGCTTGCTGGTGAATGTCCTTCTGAAAGATCATTGGGGTCGGCCGCGGCCCATCGACGTGACACAGTTCGGCGGCAACCAGAACTTCGTCGCCTGGTGGGACCCGCGGGGCGATTGTCCAGCCAATTGCTCGTTCGTCTCCGGCGACGTGGCGGGCGCGGTGTGGACGATCGCGCCTGCCGTCTTGGCGCCGCCGCATTGGCGTGCGCTTGCCTATGCAGCGGCGCTCGCGCTCGGGGTGGGGATGGGGACTATCCGCGTGATGGCCGGCGCGCATTTTCCGTCGGATGTCATCTTCGCCGGCATATTCACCTTTTTGATCATTTGGATCACTTACGCAGTCATCTATCGCTGGCGACGGACCCGGTTCTCGGACGAGGACGTCGAACGGGCGCTCGAGCGCGTGGCCATGCCGGGCTATGATTTGATTGCCGGCCTGTTCGGTGGAAGTCGAAAGACAAAATAAAAGTCGTTAACGAGGACGCGCTTTGCGAGGCTGGGCTTTGGCCCTATAGTCCGCCGCAAATTTCCACTGCAGCAGTTTTTTCCAATGCCCGACGGCAAGACCAAGAAGACCGTTAAAAAAGTCGTGCTCGCTTATTCCGGCGGGCTAGATACTTCGATCATTTTGAAGTGGTTGCAGACCAACTACGGCTGCGAGGTCGTGACCTTCACTGCCGATCTGGGCCAGGGCGAGGAACTCACGCCCGCACGCGAAAAGGCGCTGTTGCTCGGAATCAAGAAGGAAAACATCTTCGTCGAAGACCTGCGCGAAGAGTTCGTGCGCGACTACGTCTTCCCGATGTTCCGGGCAAATGCGCTGTATGAGGGACAATATTTGCTCGGCACGTCCATCGCGCGGCCGTTGATCGCGAAAAAGCAGATCGAGATCGCCGAGAAGGTAGGGGCCGATGCGGTCGCGCACGGGGCTACCGGTAAAGGCAACGATCAGGTTCGTTTCGAGCTGACCTACTATGCGCTCAAACCCGACGTGACGGTGATTGCGCCGTGGCGCGAGTGGGATCTAACCTCGCGCACCAAGCTGATCGAGTTTGCGGAAAAGCACCAGATTCCGATCGCCAAGGACAAACGTGGCGAGGCGCCGTTCTCGGTCGACGCTAATCTGTTGCACACTTCATCGGAAGGAAAAGTCCTGGAAGATCCGGCGCAGGAGGTGCCGGATTACGTGTTCTCCCGCACGGTCGATCCTGAAAAGGCGCCCGACAAGCCTATCACGATCACGATCGCCTTCGAGAAAGGCAATCCGGTTGCTGTTGACGGAAAAAAGCTCACGCCTGCGGTTCTGCTGAAACAGCTTAACGATCTCGGCAAGGCCAATGGCATCGGACGGCTTGATCTCGTCGAGAATCGTTTCGTCGGCATGAAATCCCGCGGCATGTACGAGACGCCAGGCGGCACGATACTGCTGGCTGCGCATCGCGGCATTGAATCGATCACGCTCGATCGCGGCGCGGCGCATCTCAAGGACGAGCTGATGCCGAAATATGCAGAGCTCGTCTATTACGGCTTCTGGTTCACGCCCGAACGGGAGATGCTGCAGGCTGCGATCGACAAAAGCCAGGAGCTGGTGACCGGAAGCGTCAGGCTCAAGCTCTATAAGGGCAACGTCGGCGTCATCGGGCGCGAGAGCAGGTATTCCCTCTATGACCAGGAACTGGTGACGTTCGAGGAGGGCGCGGTGGCCTACGATCACCGCGATGCCGAAGGCTTCATAAAGCTCAACGCCTTGCGACTTCGCACGCTCGGCCAGCGGCGGCGCAAGTTCAAGCTCGACTAGGCGGCCCGATGATGAAGATTGCGGCGAGTGCCTGTCTGCTTTCGGTCCTTGCAGTAGGCCTGACCGGCTGTTCCGGCAGCGGCAGCAAGCAGCCTGAGGAGAATCCCAATGTCTTCCCGGCTGACTACAAAAACGAGATTCTTCTCACGATGACCAGCACGCTTGACGATCCGACCAACGTCCGCGGCGCCTTCATCAGCGAACCGGCGCTGCGGCAGGCCGGCAAGGAAGAGCGGTACGTGGTCTGCGTGCGCTCGGACTCGCGCAATGCCAACAAGCAATACACCGGAAGCATGGATCGTATCGGCTACTTTTACGCCGGCCACCTCAACCAGCTGATCGATGCGACCAAAGAGCAATGCGGCAATGCCGCTTACAAGCCTTTCCCCGAGCTGGAAAAGCTCTGCCAGGCCAAGAAGTGCGTTTAGTAATGGCCTGGCAGCCACTCATGGCTGGATTTCGTTTGCGGCTTCCGTCCCATCAAAATCGCTTCGGGTGAAACGTCGCTCCGGATCCAGCGGCAAATTGTGGCGTTTCTTGTTTTCGATCTCATCGATGGCCTTCTGCATCTGGACAAATCGAACAGGCGTAATCGGGTGATCCGTCGTGATACGGATGCTGTCAGGGTCCTCCAGCGCGAATGTGCGCCAGATTTCTTCCGAACCGGTAAGGTCGTAGCCGGCACGGGCGGCATAATAAGCGCCGACATAGTCGGCTTCGCGCTCGAACGCGACGCTGAAGGCCCGCGCGCCCGCCTGGGCCAATACCTTGGAAAAGACACCGAATATGGGCAGCCCACCAAGCGTGATGCCGGCGTCCACCGCGGCGCCGCTAATCCACCCGATTGCGGTATTGGCTCGTCGCTTGTTCAGATGGCCGAGATTGGCGTGCGCCAGCTCGTGCCCCACGATGAGAGCGAGCTGTGCATCCGTGCGTGCGGCTCGCAATATGCTGGAAGAAACCACGATGCGATCGTCGGTCGTGAATGCATTGATGCTGGAATCGATCTGAAGCTCGATGGGAATAGCGCAGGCTTTCACCGGAACGATCGTGTGCATCTCGTCGATCCCGTCACGCCGGATCAGGACCTGGATTTGCCGTTCGCCATTGTTCCGCACATAGCCGTTGATCCATCCGGCCGTGCCGTGACGCGGGATCGGCTCATTATTGAAAGTCAGAAGCTGGTCGCCAGTCTTGATGCCGGCGACCGCAGCCGGTGAATTATCCGCAATCGAGAGAACCGTTGCATGCGTCCAGCTTACAGCCAGTGCCTCATGCGAAAACGATCGGAACTTGCGCGGTAAACTTGGCACGGTGCCGGCGATGAGTCCGATCTGCGCCCAGGCCCGGTCTTCGCAGTCATCGCGGTTGGCAACGCGAAGCTGGAAGGCGACGTTGTCGAGGCGGCTAAGTTGTCCGAGGTAGCTGCGAAGCTGGGCGACCTGTTGCTTGCGCTGCTCGGTTTTGATTTCGTCTGTCGGCAACGGCGGTAGCTTGGAAACCGGAGCACAGGCGGCACACAACAAGAGTGCATGTAACACCAGCAACTCGGTACAACGCACGTCCTGAACCCCGCGAATTGGGGCGGACCCTGCATGACCTGCCTTGGCCGCTCAAGCGGCGTTCGTATGAGACCAAAAAATTTGCGACGTCGGCTGTCGTCGTTTCTTCGGTTGAGGAACAGAACAGAAAACGTCGTTCCAAACAAAAGATCGCGCATCGTGCCGGCGAGGCGGCCAGCGACATGTCAGGTCGCGCTAAATAGATGCGCTAAAGTTGCCGGTCGACCAGCGCTTTCTTCAGCGTGGCGATTTCCTTGGCGGGGTTCAGCCCTTTTGGACAAGCCTTTGAGCAATTCAGGATCGTATGGCAGCGATAGAGCCGGAACGGATCCTCAAGATTGTCGAGACGCGCGCCGGTCGCTTCATCCCGGCTGTCCTGGACCCAGCGGTTTGCCTGCAGCAGCGCAGCGGGGCCGAGATAGCGGTCAGAATTCCACCAGTAGCTCGGGCAAGACGTCGAGCAACAGGCACACAGGATGCATTCATACATGCCGTCGAGCTTGACACGGTCCTGGTGCGATTGCCGCCACTCTTTTTCGGGCGTGGGCGTCGAGGTCTGTAGCCATGGCTCGATCGAGGCATATTGCGCGAAAAAATTTTTAAGATCGGGCACCAGGTCCTTCACCACAGGCTGATGCGGCAGCGGATAGATTTTCACCGGCGCACGCGCATCGTCGATCGCGTTGGTACAGGCAAGCGTGTTGGTGCCGTCGATATTCATGGCGCAGGAGCCACATACGCCTTCGCGGCATGATCGCCGGAAGGTGAGAGTGGGGTCGATGTTGTTCTTGATCCAGATCAGCGCATCGAGAACCATCGGTCCGCAATCATCGCGATCGACGTAATAAGTGTCGACGCTTGGATTCTGGCCGTCGTCCGGATTCCACCGGTAGATGCGGAATTCGGAGACATGAGTGGCGTGCGCCGAGCGCGGCCATTTCCGGCCTTCTGTGATCTTGGAGTTTCGGGGCAGCGTAAATTCGACCATGGCTACGTTCCGTCAGTAGACGCGCGCTTTGGGTTCGATATAGGCGACGTCATTCGTGAGCGTGTAGGCGTGCACCGGGCGGTAATCGATTTTTACGGTGCCCCTTGGATCCATCCACGCCAGCGTGTGTTTCATCCAGTTTTTGTCATCGCGCTCAGGATAATCTTCACGCGCGTGTGCGCCGCGGCTCTCTGTGCGATTCCTGGCCGATTCCATCGTGACGACGGCCTGCGCGATCAGGTTGTCGAGCTCCAACGTCTCGATCAGGTCGGAATTCCAGATCAGCGAACGGTCGCTCACATGGACATCAGCCATGCCGTCGTGGACCTCATGGATTCGCTGCTGACCCTGGTCCAGGACCTCACCGGTGCGGAACACCGCACAATCTTCCTGCATCACGCGCTGCATGTTCAGCCGCAGCTTCGCGGTCGGCGTGCCGCCGGATGCATTGCGGAATTTGTCGAGGCGCGCCAGCGCAAGATCGGCTGAATCCTTCGGTAATTGCGGCTGTTCTTCACCAGGTGTGAGGACTTCGGCGCAGCGCAGCGCGGCAGCACGGCCGAATACGACCAGGTCGATCAGGGAATTAGAGCCGAGTCGGTTGGCGCCGTGCACGGACACGCAGGCAGCTTCGCCGAGCGCCATCAGGCCCGGGATTACGGCGTCATCCGTGCCGTTTTTCTTGGTCAGGGCCTCGCCGTGATAGTTCGTGGCGATGCCGCCCATGTTGTAGTGCACGGTCGGCAGGACGGGGATCGGCTCACGCGTCACGTCGACATTGGCAAAAATGCGCGCAGTCTCGCTGATGCCCGGCAGCCGCTCGTGCAGCACTGCGGGATCGAGGTGGTCGAGGTGCAGGAAAAGGTGATCCTTTTCCTTACCGACACCACGGCCCTCGCGAATTTCGACGGTCATGGCCCGCGAGACAACGTCACGTGAAGCGAGATCCTTCGCCGACGGGGCGTAGCGCTCCATGAAGCGTTCGCCTTCGGAATTGACCAGATAGCCGCCTTCGCCGCGCGAGCCTTCGGTGATCAGGCAGCCTGCCGGATAGATGCCGGTCGGATGGAATTGCACGAATTCCATGTCCTGTAGCGGCAGGCCGGCCCGCAGCACCATGGCGTTACCGTCGCCAGTGCAGATATGTGCCGATGTGCACGAGAAGTATGTCCGTCCATAGCCGCCAGTGGCAAGGATCGTCATATTGGCAGCGAAGCGATGAATCGAGCCGTCATCCATGTTCAGCGCGATTACGCCACGGCAACGGCCCTCGTCCATGATGAGGTCGATAGCAAAATATTCCACGTAGAACTCCGCCGAGTGGCGGAGCGCCTGCCCGTACATCGTGTGCAGCATGGCGTGACCGGTGCGATCGGCGGCGGCGCAGGTGCGCTGCGCGGTGCCCTTTCCGAAATGCGTGGTCATGCCGCCAAAGGGGCGCTGATAGATTTTGCCATCTTCTTCGCGGCGCGAGAATGGAAGGCCCCAATGCTCCAGCTCGTACACGGCGGCCGGCGCATTGCGGCAAAGATATTCGATAGCGTCCTGGTCGCCGAGCCAGTCGGCACCCTTGACGGTGTCGTACATGTGCCAGCGCCAATCATCCTCGCCCATGTTGCCGAGCGCGGCTGCAATGCCACCTTGCGCGGCAACGGTGTGTGATCGAGTTGGGAAGACTTTGGTAATGCAGGCTGTGCGCAGGCCCGCCTCGCTGCAGCCGACCACCGCGCGCAGCCCTGAACCGCCGGCGCCGACCACAACGACATCGTAGCTGTGATCCTCGATCGGATAAGCGCGGCCGGTGACCGCGGGAGCGTCGTTCGATTTTCCGTTCGTTGCCATGTCAGACCCCGAACGACAGCCTGAGGACGGCGTAGATCGACGCCAGACTGACGGCGAAGACGAAGAACATGTTTGCCATCAGGCTCAAGAACTTCCATTTCTCGTCATGCACGTAGTCGAGAATGATTTCCTGCATGCCAATCCACATGTGATACGCGGTGTTGATGATGAACAGCAACACGATGATCGAGACGATCGGCGAGGCGAGAATCTGCACAACCGCGGCGTGGTTGCGTCCGAGTAGTGCCGTGATGATAAGCAGCAAGCCGATCGTCAGCGGGATGCCGGCAACCGACGTTACGCGCTGATGCCAAAAATGTCCGGTGCCGGAATGAGCCGCGCCCAGTCCGCGCACCCGGCGCATCGGGGTTCGCATGTGGGGAGGCTCGCTCATCGGGGACCTCCCATCACGAGATAACCGACGACCCAGAGTATGAGCGTGAGCGTTACCGAGCCGATCAAAGTGGCTAGTGTGAGCATTTCGCGTTCGGCCGGCTCGAAGCCGTGAACCGTATCCCAGATCAAATGGCGGATGCCGCCCAGCATGTGGTGGATCAGAGCCCAGGTGTAACCAAAGAGCAGGAGCTGACCGAACACGCTCCCCATGAACCATTCAAAGCCGGCATAGGCGTTCGGCCCGCTCGCGGCGGCAATCAGCCACCAGGCGAGCAGCAGCATTCCAAAATAGAGCGCGGCGCCGGTGATCCGGTGGACGACGGACATCACCATCGTCAGCATCGGCTTGTAGATCTGCAGATGTGGAGACAACGGCCGCGGCCGCTCTGCTCCCGCCGCCGTTCCCGCTTCAAACTCGGCCATTGTCAGCCTCCGAAAACCAGCGACCGGTGCAGCATGAAAGGAGGACCGGCAGTCGCGAGCGGGGGTGTGCAAACATTCCTCTTGACCTGGACCCCCAAGTCGCTACTTCATAATTGACGAAGCTTGGACCTGAAAATAGCCTGTTGCAATATGCTTTCTGCGTAGCCTGCCTTCGCAAAATAAGAAGGTAGTCCCCATGCGCTTCGATTTTACGGACCTCAACCTGTTCCGGCACATCGTCGAGGCCGGCAGCATTACGCACGGTGCAGAGCGCTCGAACCTGGCGTTGGCTGCGGCCTCGACCCGCATCCGCAAGATGGAACTGACCTTCGGCACCCCCCTGCTGGTGCGCGGACGGGCCGGCGTCAAACCGACCCCCGCGGGACGAACCCTGCTGCAGCACGCACGCGGAATTCTGGCGCAGACCGAGCGTCTGCAGGAGGACCTCTCGCCCTATGCCCGCGGCCTCGCCGGCCAGGTTCGCGTTCTCTCCAACACGAACGCACTCACCGAATTCCTGCCCGAAACGCTCAGCTCGTTTCTGATGGCCCATCCGGACATCAGCGTCGATCTCGAAGAGCGGCTGAGCGACGAGATTGTCGGCCTGATCGCCGAGGGGCATGCCGACATCGGCATCGTCGCCGGCACCGTCGACTACGGTGGGCTCAACACGTTTCCATTCCGTAGCGACCGTTTTGTGCTGGTGGTGGCGAAAAATCATCCGCTCGCCAAGCGTTCACGCATCGGTTTTGCCGAGGTGCTCGACTACGACATGGTCGGCCTCGATCGCGCCAGCGCGATCCAGCGTTTTCTTGCGGATAAAGCAAATCGCATCGGCCGACCGCTGCGTCTGCGCGTCCAACTGCGCAGCTTCGATGCCATCTGCCGCCTGGTCGAGTGCAACGTCGGTGTCGGCATCGTGCCGGAAACGACCGTGCACCGGACCGAGCGCACTATGGCGATCAGCGCTGTGCGGCTCACTGATCCCTGGGCCCTTCGCGAGCTGACAATTTGCGTGCGTGACGTCGAGGTGTTGCCGCCTTACGCGCGGCAGCTGGTCGATCATCTGCGTGCGAGCGCCTGACGCACTCTCCCCGCTATCGCGGCATCAGCACCCAGTAGTCCAGATCGAGGATAACGGCCGGGTCATACTCATCGCCGGCCTTGAACGGAAAGTCGGGACACGGCCGGTCCTTGGTCGCAATCGTGCGCAGGCGCAGGGCGCCGACGTCCTTGCGATTCGGTATGCCAGCGGTGGCCAGCACCTCTGACCACGCAAACACCGTGTCGCCGGCAAATAGCGGGGCAACGTGCCGCCCGCCGTTGATCGCGGCGACGTGGAAAGCGTTTGCAAGGCCGTTGAATGACAGTGCGCGGGCAAGCGAAATGGCGTGACCGCCATAAATGAGGCGGCGCCCGAAACGGCCCTTGCTCTCGGCGAACTGATTGAAATGGATGCGGGCAGTGTTCTGATAGAGCCGGGTGGCCATCTGGTGCTCGGCCTCCTCGACCGTGATCCCGTCGATGTGGTCGATTTTGTCGCGGGTTTTATAGTCGCCGAAGCGATGTGGACTGCCCGCAAGCGTCGTGTCGTAGGACGTATTATTGATTTTCGGGCATGCCGCGCCTAGTTGCGCGGGCTCGACGTTCTTCGGCAGATCGGGGATTTTCTCGACCGGTGCTGGCGCTGCCCCGTCGCGTTTGCGCACCATCACCCAGCGCGCGTAATCGAGCACGGTATCGCCGGTCTCGTCGAACCCGCGCGAGCGCACATAGACAATGCCGGTCTTCCTGTTGGAATTTTCCCGCAGCCCGATGACCTCGGAGACGGCGGTCAGCGTGGCGCCGGGAAATACGGGTTTGAGAAACCGGCAGTCCGCGTAGCCGAGATTGGCGACGGCGTTGAGCGAGATGTCCGCAACCGTCTTGCCGAACACGACATGGAAGACCAGCAATTCGTCGAGCGGCGAGCGCGGATAGCCGATTTTCTGTGCGAAGATATCGGATGATTGCACGGCAAAACGCGCGCCGAAGAGGCCATTGTAGAGCGCCACATCCCCGAGCGTCACGGTGCGCGGGGTGGCATGCCGGATTGTCTGACCGAGTTGGAAATCCTCGAAAAAATTGCCCAGGCTCGTTTTGGCGGCAGGCAGCGCACTCACAAGTCCACTCCGTTCAGTTCTGCAAGGCCATTCTCACAAAAGCGTGAGCCGAACGCCAGCTTCCAGCAACGGGAAACTGATGAGGATGTGTTTGGCCCGTGTGATAGCGGAGGAAGTGCACTTAAAACTCTCTTGGAGGACATCTTATGAAAAAGAGCACCCTCGTGTCGGTGGCAATCGCCGCCGGTCTCGCCCTTGCCCCGCTTGGACCCGCGGCCTTTGCTGATGACATGAAAAAGGACACCATGTCCAAGGACAGCATGTCGAAAGATTCGATGAAGAAGGACACCATGTCCAAGGACACGATGAAGAAGGACGGCATGTCGAAGGACACCACGTCCAAGGACGGCATGAAAAAGTGACCGATAAAGACGGGCCTGCGCATCCGCAGGCCCGCCTGCGCCGTATATTCGTCGAAAGCGAGGGGACGATGATGAGCGCGGAAACTATGATATCGACAGCACCCGCCGCCACAACGATCCACCCGCGCTGGGTGCGGGTCTGTCACTGGATCAACGCCCTGGCGATCCTGGTGATGATCGGCTCCGGCTGGCAGATCTACAATGCTTCGCCGCTGTTCGATTTTCTGGTGTTCCCCCGCCAGATAGCGCTCGGCAACTGGCTCGCCGGTGCGCTGCTATGGCATTTCGCGGCGATGTGGGTGCTTGTCATCAACGGAGTCGTTTACGTGACGCTCGGCATCGTCACCGGCCGGTTTCGCCGCAAGTTGTTGCCGATCCGCCCGGGCGACGTCGTCGCCGACATGAAGGCGGCGTTGACCTTCAAACTCGCCCACGACGACCTCTCACGTTACAACGCCGTGCAGAACCTACTTTATACGGGCGTCATTCTTGCCGGCGTCGTGATCGTGTTGTCCGGACTCTCGATTTGGAAGCCGGTGCAGCTCCAGGAACTGACAGCGTTGTTCGGCGGATACGACGCCGCGCGTTATGTTCATTTCTTTGCAATGGCGGCGATCGTCGGATTCATTGTTGTGCATGTAGCGCTGGCACTGATCGTGCCGAAAAGCCTGCGCGCGATGATAACGGGACGATAGGACATCTCATGCGTCAGCGAAGGACCATTCCCGGTGTCGATCCGAAACTGCTGATCAAGGATGCAACGCGGGTAATGCCCGACGCCAGCCGCCGTAGTTTCCTGCGCGGCGCGGCGAGCCTCGGCGCGCTCACGTTTCTTACTGGCTGCGACATCATCGATGGCGACACCGCCGAGAGCGTGTTGCGTAAGATATCCGAGTTCAACGACGGGGCGCAGGCGGCGCTGTTCAGCCGTACCAAGCTTGCGCCGACATATCCCGAAAGCGCGATTACCCGGCCTTTCCCCTTCAACGCCTATTACGACGAGGATGAGGCGCCGCAGGTCGACGGCAGGACTTACAAATTGGAAGTTGCCGGTCTGGTCGACAGCAAGAAACCCTGGACGCTCGAGGAATTGCACGCGCTGCCGGAGGTGTCGCAGATCACGCGCCACATTTGCGTCGAAGGCTGGAGCGCAATCGGTTCCTGGCAGGGCACACCACTGTCAGAATTTCTTAAGCGCATCGGGGCCGATACCCGCGCGAAATACGTCTGGTTCAAGTGCGCCGAGGGCTACACCAACACCATCGACATGCCGACCGCCCTCCATCCGCAGACGCAGTTGACATTCAAGTTCGACAACAAGATCCTTCCGCGGTCCTACGGCTTTCCCATGAAGATCCGGATGCCGACAAAGCTGGGCTTCAAAAATCCGAAATATGTGGTGGCGATGGAGGTCACCAACACCGACAAGGGCGGCTATTGGGAAGACAAAGGCTACAACTGGTTCAGCGGGCTGTGATCGATTGTGGCGCTGTCCTTCAGGGACTCAAAGAAGACCCTTGCTGTTAAGAGCGGCGCGAAGCTGGGCGATCATGGCGCTGCAGGTGGATAAGTGGGGTTCTTCCGTATCGAGAATCCGCAGAAATCCGCGTTTTTTTAACGCTTGCACGGCTGGGCTTTTAATAGCCTCGCTACCGGCGGCATCACACACAATGTCGATCAGTCGCTCGAGCGCATGCAGACGACCCAGGAGGTAATCGTTCTCGCGAAATGCGCGCGACAAGAATGCGGCGAACTGGTTGAAGGCGGTCCCTTTCACGGAGAAGAGACCCATTCGCTCCATGACGCGGGCATCCTGTGCGCTGATACGATCGACGCGAATTTCGTTGAATTCGCCGGCTTCTCGCCAAGGCAGCACCGGAAACGTCAGGACGTCCCAGAAGGGAAAGCCGAGATAGTTGACAAGCACCTCCTGCAGACCCCGGCGCGGCCACTCCTTGCTGTCGGCGAGCAGAAGATCGACATCTCGCGTGCTGGCATTCAGATCAATAATCGATCCAAGCCGGGCGACAAGTCGGTCGAGTTGGCTGCGATGCCGGGCAGCAAATGCTTGGGCATAAGCTCCGATCTCCCTGATCTCGATTGGCGAGGGCGCCACGCGGAATATGTCCTCGACCAGGTCGGCCAATGCCGCATCGCCGTAGACGGCATTTACCCTGCGGTCCAATGCTTCAAGGTGATCGTAGAACCGTCTCTTGAGGCTATCGACCGCCTGGCCGTCGAGTCCTTCCAGGCCCGGCGATCCGAGCCTCTGATAAAGACGGTTCTGACCTTCGATCAGGAATCGCAGCCGGCGCTTTCGGTAGTCGACATCGAAAGCGAGGAGAAAAGCCACCCATTTTGCACTGACGCCCGCAGGGGCGGAGGCTTCCGCCTGCAGCAATTGGCTGTCTGTCGGTACGTAGGTCACGCCGGATTGGACTGCCCAGGCGTCGATGCTTTCTGCGATCGCACGCGCGAATGGTGAATCGGGACGTACGCCGCGGATGTTCATGATCAAATGGCTGATGAAATCGCGGACCGATGCAAGTTTCAACCGCACGTAGGCCTCATAGGCAAAACCCGCATCACGCGCCGCCTTGACGTTGGCCTGTTCGCGCCAGCCTTTGATGCGGTCGTGGGTGACTGGTCCATTATCGTTGGTATCCATCACCTCGGCGACCAATCGAGAAATGTGCGGACGCGCACTCTCGATGATGGCTCGCAGTCGGCGCGCTCGCTCGTTGAAACGGGCAATCCGGGTAAGTTCTTCCGTTATCGGCTCGGCCAACGGGATGTCCGAGAGCGCGCCTTTCAGCGTCGAGAAAAATCCCGGCACGCCGTGGTGGATAGCTGAGCCGGCTGGTGCCGGGTTCGGATCGATGTAAACGACCCGGCGATCCACCTCACGGTACGCAGGTCTGCCGCGGATTGCTTCAATTGCCTCCCGAAAGGGCCGGCTGTTCAGGACGCTGCCGTCAATGAATGGAACGGATGCCACATCCACGTTCATTTGCTGATAGTGCTCGAAGTTGCTCGCAATAAATTCCGAACGGCGCGGCCAGATTGCCCCACGCGCCCGCACGAGCTGGTCGATTTCCAGGATCTGCGCCGGCGGAAAGGCGCCAGGTATCGACGACGTCGCGCGCGCTGCGAAAGCCAAGGATGGTGCGTTCGCGAGCTCGAAATCGCTTTCAACGGCACCGCTTGCCTCGCGCCGGTATTGGAAATGCAGCACATGATGGTATTCGCGCTCATGAATGATGGGCGGATCGTGAATCTGCATGAGCTGATGGCGACCGTAGAAATCCGTCACCGTGACGAACAGGTCGAGTCTCTGCCCGGAAGGAAGCAGGGACGATCCGCGCTCGCGCGGCGCCCCCATAGCGAGCACCGCGTCATACATCAATTCTGCCATCTTCAGTCCGTCGAGGGGCGGCTTGAACCAGCGCGATCGCATGAAAAGCGAGAGCTTGGAGCGCACCTCTGGATCGCTCACGAGGCTCAGGCGCGTGAAGCCGGCCGCCCAGAAAAATGGCCGAAGAAACCACTTGCTCCAGCGGCGGGCCTTTGCTTCGGAAGCGAGCAGTACGGCGACGTCTGCATTCTCGAGCCAGAGGTCGCGCAGGCCGCCCATAGGCAGATCATGACTGAGAGCCCGTGCCAGCATGGTGCTGTTGATTCCACCGGCCGAGGCGCCTGCCACGATGTCTATGACAATCCGCAGTTCGAGCGATTGGCCAATGTCGCGCAGCAGGTCAAAATAAATTTCCTCGGTATCGTATTCGGCATCGGCAGCGTCGTGCCGGTCGAAGAAGCTGGAGGATGCCCGCTTTCCCCTGTCGGTAATGGCGTGAAGCGTACTGGACGCCCGCGTCAGTTTCAGAAATTCCTTGGTGATGCCGTGCATATAGACTGCGAGCGACGCGCCGCCAAAGCAGATGAGTGCGATGCGGAGTTCTTTCTCGTGCAATGTAGGTGTCCCGAACGATGCCCCGAACTTAACCCAATAATAATAGCGGGACTTGAGGTCTTTGAGAGCCTTCATCGACACGGGGTCGCAATGGCTGCTGGTCGAGGTCGGGGTTAGGCTTGCAACGAACAAAACTTGGCGCGACTTCTCTTGCCAATGGCCGTGAGGCCCTTTAGCAATCCGCGCGTACCAGTAACGGCGAGGCGTAAATGGCCACTCATAATCTGCTTCTTCTTCCCGGCGACGGGATCGGCCCCGAGGTCATGGCCGAGGCAAAACGCGTCATCGACTTCTTCAATAAAGGCGGTCCCGACAGGTTCGCGACCGAAGAGGCGCTGGTGGGCGGATGCTGTTACGACGCGCATAAGGTGGCCATCACAGATGCCACAATGGAAAAAGCCAAAGCGGCGGATGCCGTGATCTTTGGCGCGGTCGGCGGCCCGAAATGGGACAAGGTGCCCTATGACGTGCGGCCCGAGGCGGGCTTGCTGCGGCTGCGCAAGGATCTCGATCTCTACGCCAATGTGCGCCCTGCGATCGTCTATCCGGCGCTCGCAGATTCATCTTCGCTCAAGCGCGAGGTCGTTGAAGGTCTCGACATCATTATTTTGCGTGAGCTGACCGGCGGCGTTTATTTCGGTGAGCCGAAGACGATCACGGATCTCGGCAACAACCAGAAACGCGCAATCGACACGCAGATCTACGATACCTACGAGATTGAGCGAATCGGCCGCGTGGCTTTCGAGCTTGCGCGCAAGCGGCGCAACAAGGTCACATCGATGGAAAAGCGTAATGTTATGAAGACCGGGGTGCTATGGAACGAGGTAATGACTCAGTTGCACGCGCGCGAATTCAAGGACGTTCAGCTTGAGCACATGCTGGCCGATGCCGGCGGCATGCAGCTCGTGCGCTGGCCGAAGCAGTTCGACGTCATTGTGACCGATAACCTGTTTGGCGACGTATTGTCGGACATTGCGGCGACGCTCACTGGCTCGCTCGGCATGCTGCCGTCCGCTTCGCTCGGCGAAGCCGATGCCAAAACCAAAAAGCGAAAAGCTCTCTACG
>ARCol0yngRDRAFT_1000001_pt1 | contig 73871 bp, 73 predicted proteins | sample AraColrhizospDNA_FD_9197 | JGI IMG/M metagenome (IMG submission 9197) | reverse complement strand
CTCGCCGAAGATCGGGAGACGATCGAGCAGTTCAGATGTCGTGATCGCTACGTATTGCGCGAGCCTGTCCCACACCAGCCAATAGCCGGTAATTCCCGAACCATAGAGCAGCCAGATGATCGGTAACCCTGTAAACCAGGAATACCAGCGCACTCCGCGATATTGGTCGTAGGCAAATTGACGCAAAAGATGAACGGTGACCATCACGACCAGAAGATCGGANGCATAGCGNTGCAGGCTGCGCATCACCCCGGCGTGAAACCAATGATTGCGGCTGATGTATTCAACCGATTCATAGGCGCGTTCGATTCCGGTATCNAAAAAGATGAACAGATAGATGCCGCTGACCGCAACAACCCAGAAGAAAAAAAAGCCAAGCGCTCCAAGTTGGGAAAGCGGATTGAGNGCTGGCCCGAACAGGCGTTCAAAGGGCCGTTCAATGAGCTCAAATCCATACCGCAACACTCTTCGAGCTGCACTGATCAATTCAATCCCTCCGACCGAATCCAGCTTTTTGATCAAGCATGCCCGGTGCGAGACCACTCGCGGTAAAGAATCCCCCCAAATATCAAAAGCGACAAGGCGGCAATGACGCTTCCGAAAGCCAGTCCATAGTCGATACGATAACGACCGGCACCAGGGTCATAGATCGTGCAAATGAATTTGATCCGATCGACAATACCGGCGAACGAGTATGAACTCGATACGCCGTAGACAATGTCCTTCAATGGCTCGATGAACATCGGCAAGGGAAAATCATCGCCGTAGACGGAGCGGTAAATTTTTCCGTCACGATCGACGATCGTCGTTTGAGTAACATGGTCGAAACCGCCGGCGATGGCGATGTAGCTGAAGCCGAGATCGCGCAGCAGCGCCTCGATTGTTGCCTGGTCCGCGCTCGCCAGCCGCCAATTTCTGAATTTTACACCCTGCGCAGAGGCGAATTGCGCCAAGCGGCCCGGCGTGTCGTTGCGCGCATCGAACCCGACGGTCAGAACGTTGAAGCTCTGCGGGCCGAGGGCACGTGCGGCCTCGTCGACGGCATTGATCAGATGCTGCGTAGTCGGCGGACAAACGGAACTGCAGGCCGTATAGACAAGACTGATGATCAGCGGTTTTCCTCGATAGTCGCGCAACGAGATGGACGCCCCGGTTGAATCGATCAACCGGTAATTGCCGAGACTGCGTCCGACCGCCTGTTCGCTTTGTTCGATCGCCTTGCGCGGATCCAACCGAGCTACCTGCCCTTCAGGACCGGCGGCGAATACAGACGTCACAATCAGTCCGAAGATGCCCGATACCGCGGCCGCCACCAGCGCGCCACATCTCATGGCCATGATCCAAAGGCGCCGTCGAGCAGGATTCCGGCAATGAGCAACGCAAGCTGCAGCAACGACGCGAGAAAATTTTTCATCGCGTTGCGTCCGGTTGGTTGGCGGTGCAGCCGCCAGCTCTTGAGGATGAATATGGCTCCGCCACATCCCGCCCCGAGCCCGTAGAAGAGACCTTTCCCGAACCAAAGCGGCACGAGCGAAACAGCGACAAGCGCAACAGCGTGACTCAGGATAGCGAGCGTCCAGGCGTAAGTCGGAGCGACCAGCGGCAGCATCGGCACACCTGCCCGCGTGTAATCATCGCCTTTGGCGGCGGCCAAGCTCCAAAAGTGCGGTGGCGTCCACAGGAAAAGTACGATTGCCAACAGGGTCGGCACGACCTGCGGTGAAGGATCCACCGCAGCCGCTCCGGCAAGTACCGCAAAGCTGCCTGCAAGTCCGCCGACAACGATGTTCCAAACGCTGCGTCGCTTCAGCCAGACTGTGTAGACGATGCCGTAAGTAAACGCTCCAAGGAACACAAAGGCGGCGGCCATCGTTCCGCCCGTTGCAGCGGCAAGCGCTAACGAAGCGACCAGCAAGACCAGAAAGCCGGCTGGCCAAAGTGGGCTCGCCTGAAATAGCCCGCTCGCGAATGGACGCGAGCGGGTGCGCTTCATCAGGCGGTCAAGATCACGCTCGTAATAGTGATTGAACGCACCTGCCGCACCTGACGCGCCGAGAACCGCCAGCGCGAGGCCAACCGATTGCCACAATGACGGTGATGGCCCGCTTGCTGCCGCGATTCCAGCCAGCGCGCTCGCCGCAATCGCAAATCCGATCCTGAGTTTCAGGAGCGAGATGGCCATGCGCATCGCGGCAAGCATTATTGTGACCCCAGCTTTCTCACGAGTTGTTCATCAGCGGAACAGCCAAAGCTCGGAGAGATATTTCCAGTTGATGAAGTAGTAGAGAACGAAACAGACGAAAAATATCGCGACCAGGATGGCGGTGCCGGGCAATTTTGCCGTTGTATAGCTTCCATAGTGCGACACCGCGGCGCCTCCGCCGGTATGCAAGGGGAACGTGAGCTTGTGGCCACCGGTGATCCTTTTGCCGAACAGCACCGTGCAAACCACTACAATCACGAAGATCGCGCCTCCGAGCGCGGCGATGATCGCGAAAACTCCGTTAAGCCCCATCATCAGATACGCACCGGCTGAGTGCGCGAACGACAGCTCCGCGTCACTGAAGGAAATATCCCAATGCCGCCGCGATACTCCCAGCGTACCGGCACCCATCATGAACAGCGAAATTCCTGCGACGCCGATGCCGAAAAGGTAGGGCTGAATCTTTGCGAGTTTCGGCCATACGATTTCGCGCTGGAATATCAACGGCAACACCAGATAGGTCGCTGCCATGAACGCCAGCGTCGTACCGGCCACCACAGTGCCGTGGAAGTGCCCGGGCACATAAAGCGTGTTGTGCATGAGCACGTTGAGTTGCTCGGTGCCAAGCACCACGCCGGAGATGCCGCCAATGAAGCCGAACATCACCAGCGACAAGAACATGCCGGCGAAAGCGGGATTACCCCATGGCGCCTTGCGCAGCCACTCGAACGCACCTTTGGTGTAGCCGTTTCGGCGTTGGGCGGCTTCGATCGCGCCTGGGACTGTAAGCCCATGGACCATCGAACCGAGCACCGCCAGATACATCATGTAGCTGGTGTTGACGATCTTCCAGCTTGCGTCCAGGCCCGGCTCGGCAAGCAGATGGTGTGCGGAAGCGAGCTGCAGGAACAGGATGTACATAAGGAACGCGGTGCGGCTCACCTTTTCGCTCAGCGGCTGAGCGCCAACCAGCAACGCGGCGATCAAGTACCATAGCGACACATGCGCGGAGACGTTGATCTGCTGCGAGGAATGCCCCATCGCCCACCACACCACTTTATAAAGTAGTGGATCGATGTACGAAATGAGACCCAGTGACCACAGCCAGGTCGGAATCAGGATTACGGCACCCGACGCGATCGTAAATACCGCAATGATGGCCGCAGTGAGCGCGCCGAAGGTAACGAGCGGAATCGAGCCCTCGTAGGTCCCCTCTTCCTTTGCAACTACCAGGGTGGCGAAAAAGATGGCACAGCCAACGAGTGCACCAACCGCAAAAAGAATCAGCCCGAGATAGAAGTTCGGGCTCGCCTGCATCGGCGGATAAGAGGTGAACATCACGCTCGAGTCGCCCTGCAGCACGGCGTAGTTGGTAAGTACCGCGCCGACTACCATAAGGACGAAGCCGAGCCAGGCAAATTTTGGCGCCGGAAGCCGGCTATTGAGCAGGACCGCCGAGGCGAAATAGAGCACGGCTATTTCAAAGAAAATGATCCAGAACAGCAGCACGTTGGCGCCATGTCCCGTGAGCACCAGATAGAACCATTCGGCGGGCAGAAGATGGACAGCCGGCCAGCGCGTAAGCGCGACCATGAGACCCATCACGCCACCGACCAGCAGGAAGACGACAGCTGCGACGGCATTCGCCTTGATCAGCGACTGCGCTGCCACGTCGACCCGTAAACCGGTGTATTGGCACGTACGAAATTCGGCAGACTTTCCGCCTACAGCCCCAATAGTTTCGGCGGTCATGATTTATCTCCCTGCCGTGAGGCGCTGATCAGCCTCAGTTCGTTTCGGCTCTGTCACATAAATTTTGCCGGTCATCGTGTGGTGGCCAATCCCGCAATATTCGTTACACAAGATTCCGTATTCGCCGGATGAGGTCGGCGTCAGGGTTATGACGTGCTCATAGCCGGGATAGGCCGAAATGTTGATATTTACCGGCTGCAACGAGAACCCGTGCATCCAGTCGATGGTCGAGATGTGAATGCGATAGCTGGTGCCTTTCTCCAATTCGAGGATCGGCCACCACTGCCAAAGCCGACCGAGCAAATAGACATCGGTACCAGCCGGCGGCTTGACTACGGGCACACCCTTTTCATCACGCACCTTAAATTTCTTGGCGAACTCCTCGACCTTCGCTTCATAGTTCGAAGGCGCGATGCGATAGGCTTCCTTGTTCAGATTTTGCTGGCCAATGAAATGCCACGCAATCATGAAGCTAAACATGAACAGGCCCCAGAGAAACGCGATGACGATCCAGATCAATTCGATTTTTTCGATCGGTTCGTTCCACCAGATTCGTTCTTTGGGCGGCGTGATGGCCATATTGGTCCCCGTTGTGCCGTTTAACTTCTCAGGATCGTCGTCAAATCATTTTGCAAGCGGGATGGAAGCGATCTCCATTACACCCCAGAGGATGTAGAGGACTGTCGGAATCGTGACGCCGAGAAAAAGCAGCAAAAACGGATTGTCGAGGATCCGCTGCATTACCGGAATTCGCTCGAATTTCTCAGCTGTTTTGGTCGGCTGCTGTGTCGGCATAAAGTGCCCCCGATTGGGAAATTCAAAAAAATATAGTCCGCCCTCGCCGCGATGCCCTTGACCGAAGTCAACGCATCCTGACGACCGCTAAGTAAGCTGATCCCGCTGCGAAATAGGTCTTATGCGATGCTTAGAAGATTGCCGGTAAGCTGCGCAGTGATGATAGCTGCCGCTTGCCTAGCGCTTTTCGTGGTCTTGACGCTCGTGAATTGGACCACACCGGGAGAGGCAAGAAAGATAACGCTCGTCTATGTGGGTGCTGAGAATTGCGGGCCTTGCGATAGATGGCAGCGCGACCAGGCAACTGCATTTCGCAACTCTGCAGAATTTCAGCGGTTAGCCTATCGCGAGGTAAGATCGCCCAACCTTTTCGATGTATTAAAAGACAACTACTGGCCAGAAGACCTGCGTCCGTATCGCCAGGCGATCAGTCGTAATGCCGGTATTCCTCTTTGGCTTGTTATCGCCGATGATGAACTCGTCATGCAGCGTTCAGGGCTTACGCAATGGCAAGAATCGGTATTGCCGAAGATAAGAACACTTACTAGGGCCGTGAGATGAACCAAGAAATTTTGCTGCGATGCTCAAGCGACGCGAGACGTTAAATGAATGCAGATATCCTTGCTGCATTGAAACAAGTCATCGATCCCGAACTCGGAACAAATATTGTCGATCTGGGGCTTGTCTATCACGCCTCGTTCAGTGAGCACGGGATCGATATAACATTGACGATGACGACACCAGCGTGTCCGCTTGGTGAGATGATGTCGGAAGAAATAAAGGCCGTTTTGCGCGATCGCTTCCCGGACACGCCGAATATCTGCGTTGAGCTGGTCTGGGATCCTCCATGGTCTCCCGATATGATGAGCGAGGCAGCGCGAAGGCAGCTTGGAATGCTCTAACCGCGACCCTATTGATACTTAGAGCCACAATGACCGGCGCACCCGCCTCCGCCACCCCCCAGAAATGGCGATGGCTGCGCATTATTCCACTTGCAGCAGCTGTCGGTTCTCTCGTTACCGGATTGTGGGTCGGTCTTGCGCGGTTGGGCGTAGTGGTACCAAGCGGCGCACACACGCTCGCGGAATTCCACGGCGCCCTGATGATCAGCGGATTTCTCGGGACCCTGATCAGCCTCGAACGCTCTGTGGCGATCGGACGATGGTGGGCATATACGGCGCCGGCTCTTTCCGCTACCGGCGCGGCTGCCCTCATTGTCGAAAGACCAGCCCTCGCCAGCTACTCTTTCTTGTTTGCCGGGGTCGTTCTGACGTTTACTTCAAGCGTCGTCGTCGCACGACAACCGGCGCTGTTCACTTTCATATTGGCGATTGCAGCCGCGTGCTGGGCGGGTGGAACACTTTTGTGGATCGATGGGGGAAATGCTGCCGATGTCACCGGATGGTGGATCGCATTCCTTATTCTTACCATCGCCGCCGAACGGCTTGAACTGAGCCGCGTGCTGTCGCCGCCGCGCTCGAGTCAGCTGATTTTCGCCTTTGCGGCCGCCCTGATCATCGCCGGAATGGTGCATGGAGAACTTAGCGCCCAGGCCGCACCATTCAGCGGTGGCGGTCTGCTTCTGGCGACTGTCTGGCTCGTCAAGCATGATGTTGCGCTCCGAACAATCCGGCTGTCTGCGCAACCACGATTTTCAGCAGCTTGTCTCCTTGCTGGATATTTTTGGCTCGGCATCGCGGGGCTCCTGATAATTGTTGTTCCACCCAACTCAACTGCGTTTTCCTATGATGCCGCCGTTCATGCCGTCACGATCGGCTTTGTTTTGTCGATGATATTTGGGCATGCCCCTATCATTCTCCCCGCAGTGATCGGATTGCGTGTTCAATACAGTACTGCCGCGTACGTTCCCCTTGTACTGCTGCACCTTTCAGTATTGTTGCGAATTACGGCTGATCTTTTCGATTGGATAGAAGTCCGCACTGTCAGTGGGCCTGCAACAATCATCGCGCTTGCATGCTACGCAGCAGTTCTTGTGATCGCCCCCCGACGACCTAATTCTAAATCAGACCATCGCCCTGCTTGACATCAATCAAGTCGCGAATCGAGCCCTTGGCTTAAACAGAAAAGGATTTTTACGCTTCTCTTGGAGAAGAGCCGTGCTTCAATCCGATCGAGACATTGTCCGCGCGCTGCCGCTATTCCGTGATATGGAGGAAAATAATTTCAATTATTTAATGGCAACCGCTGAGCTACAGCGCGTTCCGCATCATGTAACACTGATCCTCGAAGGTACGTTGCCGGATTTTTTGCATGTTGTAATTAACGGCTCGGTGGAAATCTTCTGCACACACGACGGACATGAAACGATAATAGACATAATGCAACCGTCGGCCGCGTTTATTTTGGCTTCAGTAATCCGCAATGACATTTATCTGAGTTCAGCCCGCACGCTTACGCCATCGCAAATTCTCTCAATACCGACGAGACAAATTCGAGACGTCTTCGATCGCGATCCAACATTCGCACGGGAAATCGCGCTGGAATTGGCCGAACACCATCGCAGTGCTGTACGGGCCCTCATGGACAAAAAGCTGCGTACGGGCACAAAGCGGCTGGCGAACTGGATTCTGCGAACCAATGCAATGCAGGGCAATCAACGGACTATTGAATTGACTCTCGAGAAACGTACGCTCGCGTCAAGCTTGGGAATGACGCCAGAAAATTTATCACGAAGCCTCGCACGGCTGTCCAAGTACGGAGTCAGAAGTTCCGGACGTGAAATCGTTATTGAAGATTCATTCGCGCTGGAGCGCTTTGCAAAGCCTAATACGCTTATCGACGGATAATTACCCGTTCGTTCTCTTGTCAGACGCTTAGATGGCGGACCATGACGTCGCGCTCGGCCGCGAGCGCTGTGGGTGTCCCACTATAAACAATGCGTCCCTTGGCAATGACGGCGCAGCGGTCGGCAATCGTCGCAAGGGTATCAATGTCCTTGTCGACTACCAGAACGGCAACTCCGCTGGCCCGAAGCCGGCGAATGGTGGCCCAGATATCCTGACGAACCAGTGGCGCCAATCCCTCGGTGGCTTCGTCGAGAATGAGCAGATCCGGGTTGGTCATCAACGCGCGCCCGATAGCCAGCATCTGCCGCTCGCCGCCGGAGAGGTTGCCACCCATGTTACGCAGTCGCTCACTAAGCCGTGGAAGCAATTCAAGCACATCCTCAAGCGTCCATCTGGCTTTTCCATCGCGACCTGGACGCGCCGCCATGACCAAGTTCTCATAAGCGGTCAACTTGGGAAAAATACCGCCACCCTCGGGCACCATGGCAATACCCGCTAACGCAATTTGATGGGCTGGCGCGCCGGTCAGATCTATCCCCCGAACAAACACTGTGCCTTGTCGCGGCCGTATCAACCCGACAAGCGCGCGCAATGTTGTCGTCTTACCCATTCCATTGCGCCCCATGAGGCTTACGATCTCACCCTGGTTGACGGTCAAGTCAATTCCATGGAGGACATGACTCGTATCATAGTAGGCGTGGACGCCTTTTGCCTCGATTGTCGGAGCGTTTGTCATTCGGCCGCATCCCGATGCCCAAGATAAGCACTTTGCACAGCTCGGTCGGCCCGCACTTGCTCCACCGGCCCGGTTGCAATGATCTCGCCATTCACCATGACCGTAAGACTATCGGCGATGGCAAACACCGCATCCATATCGTGTTCAATCAGAATCAATGTGTGCTGGCGCGCGACTGACTTCAGCAAATCAAGGATCTCGCGACTTTCATGCGCACCCATACCCGCAAGCGGTTCATCAAGCAGAAACAGATCGGGCTCTGTGGCGAGCACCATGGCGATTTCGAGCTTACGACGGTCTCCGTGGCTCAACGTGGAGGCAAGATCCCAGGAGCGCTGGGAAAGGCCGCAGCGATTAAGCGCGCGCTGGGCGCGATCGGACACCTCGACGAGCTGGGACGCCGGACGAAAGAAGCGCATCGACGACGGCAAGCGTGATTGCGCAGCAATCCGACAATTTTGAAAGCAACTTAGCGAGGGATAGAGGTTTGTGATCTGAAAGCTGCGCCCAATCCCCATACGCGAAATTGAATCCGGTGGCGCGCCCGTTATGTCAGCTCCGCCGTAACGGATAAGGCCTTCGGTCGGCGGCAATTCACCTGATAATAAATTGATTAATGTCGATTTCCCGGCACCATTGGGCCCGATAACGGCATGTACCTTGCCAGCTTCAAGTTGCAACGAGACCGAATTCACAGCGGCCAGACCCGCAAATCGTTTGGTGAGATTTTGAATTTCCAGAATCGGACCATGCCGGGCAGCCGCCTCGACAACGCGCGGTTTATCGATGGAAGCCGTCGCCCGCACTCCGATCGCTGACGTTTTTCCGGCCATACGCAAGAGCAGACCCGCGATACCGTTCGGCAGCAGCAGAACAACGGCAACGACGAATGCGCCCATGAGCAAGAGCCAGTGCTCAGTGAGGTTAGACAACAGGTCTTCGAGAAGCACAAAGACGAAGGCGCCGAGGGCCGGTCCGAACAGCGTGCCCGTGCCGCCCAGAATCACAACCATTAATACACGGCCGGATTCGCGCCATCCCAAATGCGCGGGATTGACGAAACCAAATTGCACGGCCCCGAGATAGCCTGCGAGCCCTGCCAGCATTCCGGCGACGCAAAAACTGACCAACTTATACCGGCCCAGCGAAAATCCCAGAGAGCGCGTGCGCCCTTCATTGACTCTCATCGCCGCAATGACTTGCCCGAAAGGCGATCGCAGCAGCACCCACAAAAACACCGCGCTCGCTAGCATTGCCACAAGTGCAAAATAATACAGGGCCGTGCGGTTCTGCAGCGTAAAGAGGGTGACGCCGCTCACCGCAAGATCAGGCTTGGTTTTGACGTAAAGTCCATCCGATCCACCAAAGCCGCGCGCATCATTGAAAAAATAATAGATCATCTGCGCGAATGCCAACGTCACCATGATGAAATAAACACCGGATGTGCGGATCGATAGCCATCCAATCGCTAACGCAGCGAGGCCGCATGCAACAATCGTGATCGGCAATGTCGCCCATAGCGAGACAAGGCCTGTATCTCTTGTCAGAATTGCCAAAGTGTAGCCGCCGAGGCCGTAGAAGGCTGCATGCCCGAAGCTTACAAGTCCGGTAAAGCCAACCAACAGATCGAGACTCATCGCGAAGGTCGCGAGAATCATCATCTGTGTAATGAGCTGGATGTAGAACCTGTCGCCAACGAAGGGAAATGCCGCCAGCAAAACCGCAGCGACAACTAACAAAATCAGGATCGGTCGCGGCAGGTCAGCCATGTTATTTCTCGCCAAACAGGCCTTGCGGTCGCCACAGCAGCACCGCAGCCATCAACGCATACACGACTACGCTGGAAAACTCCGGAACCATGACTTTACCGAACGTGTCAGCAAGCCCAATCATGATGGAGCCAACGAATGCGCCCTTGATTGATCCGATGCCCCCAATCACGACAACAACAAATGAAACGATCAAAATATTTTCGCCCATTCCGGGATAGACGGAGTTGATCGGCGCCGACAACATTCCGGCAAAGGCTGTCAATGCAGCTCCGGCGCTGAAAACAACCCCGAACAGTCGACCGACATCAATGCCAAGCAGCTGTACCATTTCCCGGCTGCTCGAACCGGCACGGATCATCATCCCGAGCCGCGTAGAGTGGATCGTCACATACATGCCCACTGCGATGAGCATGCAGATGAGGGATATAAACAGACGATAGACGGGATACGATTGCAGATCGGTCAGAGGGATAACCCCGGCAAGCTGGGCCGGAAGAGTGACGCCATGCACGTCGTTGCCCCAAATGATTCGCTGCATCTCGTTGAAGATCAGAATCAGCCCATAGGTCAGCAACACCTGGTAGAGATGATCCCGCTGGTACAGAAAAGCGATTGCGAGGCGCTCAACAAGCCAGCCGAGCAATAGAGAGGCCGGCAGCGCCAACGCGATCGCAAGCGCCAGGCTGCCGGTTTTTTCCGACAGCCAATATGCGAGATAGGCGCCGATCATATAAAAGGACCCGTGCGCCAGGTTGATGACGCCAAGTATCCCGAAAATTAACGTCAGCCCCGCCGCAATCAGAAACAAAAGAAGGCCATACTGCAAGCCGTTCAACACCTGAATTGCGATGGCGCCGGGGTCCATAAATAGCTGCAGTCGGCATTAGGCGGTTGCACATCCGGTGCCGGGATCACTGACAGCCTTTTGGGCTACCCCGACCACAGCATTGTCGCCGTTCTTGACCTCGCGCAAGTAGATATCCTGCACCGGGTTGTGCGATTTGGAGAAGTGCCATGGGCCACGCGGACTATCGAACTTCACCTCTTCCATCGCTGCGACCAAAGCTTTGGTCGCCCGAGTATCGCCCTTCACGGAATCCATAGCTCGGATCAGAAGTGTGGCCGTGTCGTAACCCTGCACCGCATAGACGTCGGCATCACGGTTGACTGATTTCTTGAACGCTTCGCGGAAGCGGACATTCGCGGGCAATGACAGACTGTCGGCATAGTGCAGCGTCGTGAAAACGCCCTCCGCGGCCTGCCCCTGCGCACGCAGGGTGCCGTCGGTCAGAAATCCCGCGCCGTAAAGCGGAATTCGAGCCTTCAACCCGGCCTCGGCGTAGTCCTTGACGAATTTGACCGCACCCGCACCGGCAAAGAAAGCAAAGACGGCATCGGGCTGCAGAGAGGCAATTTCAGTCAAATTGGCTTGGAATTCCACATTCGGAAACGGCACGAGAATTTCCTTCGTGACCGAGCCGCCGCCTTTCTCAAACCCTTCGCGGAAGGCGCCGATCATCTCTTTACCAGCCGCGTAATTCCATGTGACCGACGCCACACGCTTGAGTCCACGGCGTGCCATCTCGATGCCCATGGGATAGCAAACCTGCCAATTGCTGAACGAGGTGCGGAAAATATTCGAGCCGCACATTTCGCGCGTCACTGCATTGGCGCCTGCGTTTGATACGATCGTAATCGTCCCCTCTTCACGCGCGATCTTGGCCATTGCCATTGCAACGCCCGAATGCACCGGACCGGAAAGAAAGTCGACTTTCGCGCCGACGATAAGCTTGTTTGTGTTGGCTGCCGCCTTTGCAGGATCCGCTTCGCTATCAACCTGGATGATTTCGAATTCGCGACCGCCGAGCTTGTTACCGGCTTCTGCAAAGCCGAGCTTCATTGCGTCGGTGATATTATGACCAAGCGCGGCATATGTCCCTGTATAGGGAAGCAAAAGACCAACTTTTACCTTGGCCTGCTGCCCGATGCTTGGACGCATTGGAATGAACGATGTCGCCGCGGCCAAGCCGACTGCGGTCGTCTGTTTGAGAACATCGCGGCGGGACATTTTCCGTGGCGTATTGGTCATCAATGGCTCCGATTGCTGGGGTTGCTCGCTAGCTTCGTACCGACGGTTGGTTCGGTCTTTCCTTAGGATTGGCACGCAATAGAAATCGCTGGATTTTTCCAGTCGCAGTCTTCGGAAGTTCAGTGACGAAGTTGATCCAGCGTGGATATTTATAAGGAGCGAGGCCGTTCTTGCAGAACTCCATCAGATCTGAAGAGAGTGCGGCGTTTCCCGTCCGCCCTTCCTTGAGTACGACGAAGGCCTCAGGCTTGATAAGATCTTCCTGATCCGCGCGACCGACGACCGCTGCTTCGACCACGTCGGGATGCTCAACAAGCTTCGATTCAATCTCGAACGGCGAGCACCAAATGCCGCCAACCTTCAGCATGTCATCGCTGCGACCGCAGTAATAAAAATACCCTTGCGCGTCACGGCGATAGGTGTCACCCGTGTTGAGCCAGCCGTCGATCATTGTCACCGCGGTGCGTTCGACGTTGTTCCAATAGCAGCGCGCCGTGGAGTCCCCGGAAATATAAAGTTGACCGCTTTCGCCATCGGCAACGGCAGCGCCGTGCTCATCGAAAATGCGCGCCGAATAGCCTGAGACGACGCGGCCGCTCGATCCTGGCCTGATATCTTCTGGCGTATTGGAGATGAATATGTGCAGCGCCTCGGTCGAACCGATTCCATCCAGAATCCAGAGACCGGTTTCTTCGTGCCAGCGGCGGAGGATTTCAGGGGGAAGCGCTTCGCCTGCAGACACGCATAGGCGGACCGAGGAAAGATCCGGTTTCTCATGGGCGAAATGCTGCAAATAGGCCGCATAGAGCGTCGGAACGCCAAAATAAAATGTTGGCCGAAATTTTTTAATCAGTGGGAAACTTGTCGCCGGGCCTGGCCGATGTTCATTTAAAATCGCCGTGGCCCCAACCCAGAGCGGGAACGTGAGATTGTTACCGAGCCCATACGCAAAGAATAGTTTAGCCTCAGAATAGCAGACGTCAGCTTCGGTAATTCCCAAGGTTTCCACACCGAAGCGCTGACTGGTAACCACCATGTCGCGATGGCGGTGGATTGCCGCTTTTGGCTGCCCGGTCGAGCCCGAAGAATAGAGCCAGAAACAGTCGTCTTCGGCTTTCGCCGGCACAGTTTCGAATTGAGATTTGCTGTCGGCAAGCAGTGCCGTGAGAGATTTCCCTTCGCCTCCGGTGCATAGGACGCATCGCGGGGCCTGTGCGGCAGATGCAACTGCGGGAAGCACTTCGCTGGAGAATTCGGGAGAATAGGCCAGCGCAGCAGCGCCTGAATCGTCAATCATGAAAGCGTAGCTACTTGACCGCAAGAGAGTATTGAGTGGAACCGGTACGATCCCCGCTTTGATTGCTCCCCAAAAAAGATAAAAGAACGCAGGGCAGTCTTTCACGACCATAAGCATGCGGTCTCCGCGCCGCAGCCCGAGGCGCGTCAACGCATTGGCGCAGCGACTAACATTGGCAGCGAGCTCTTCGTATGTAACAGCGCCATCATTGGCGCGAATTGCTATCCTGCTGCCACGCCCTTCAGCGATATGCCGATCGATGAACGGAACAGCCACGTTGAAACTTGGCGCAAAACGCAAGCGTGACGGCCGCTCGGAAACGTCGATGTCGACCGTGTTGCTTCGCATCGGCTTAACCTGTTTATGAATAGAAATACTTGAATGTATTTCACCCTTTGAACTACGAGATCCATAGCGAGCGCAAACCCGCCTCTCCTTGACTTTGGTCAACTGGATTGTGCGAATTCAGCGCGCGAAGAATTGGCGCAGTGCTCTCAATGTCGCGGCGACAAGAGGATCTTAGAAAAATGCCTGGATGCCGGTCTGCGCGCGGCCAAGGATCAGCGCGTGGATGTCGTGCGTTCCCTCATAGGTGTTCACGGTCTCGAGGTTCGCGAGCACGCGCATGACGTGATACTCCTCGGAAATGCCGTTGCCGCCGTGCATATCGCGGGCGAGCCGGGCAATTTCGAGCGCTTTGCCGCAATTGTTGCGCTTCATCAACGAGATCGACGGCGGCGACGCCTTGCCCGCCTCAAGCATGCGGCCGAGCCGCAGCGCGCCCTGCAGGCCAAGCGCGATTTCGGTCTGCATGTCGGCCAGTTTCTTCTGCACCAGCTGGTTGGCGGCGAGCGGACGGCTGAATTGTTTGCGCTCCAGCACGTATTGCCGCGCGCGATGCCAGCAGAATTCGGCGCCGCCCATCGCGCCCCAGGCGATGCCATAACGTGCATTGTTGAGGCAGCCGAACGGGCCGGCGAGCCCCTTCACGTTCGGAAGCAGGCTGTCTTCCGGCACCACGCAGTCTTCCAGCACGATCTCGCCGGTGATCGACGTACGCAGCGACAGCTTGCCCTCGATCTTCGGCGTCGAAAATCCCTTGACGCCGCGCTCGACCAGGAAGCCGCGGATGACGTTGTCGAGTTTCGCCCACACCACCGCGACATGGGCAACCGGCGCGTTCGAGATCCAGGTCTTCGCGCCGTTGAGCTTGTAGCCGCCGGACACTTTTTCCGCGCGGGTGACCATTGAGCCCGGATCGGAACCGTGATCGGGCTCGGTTAGGCCGAAGCAGCCGATGATTTCGCCGGTTGCAAGCTTGGGCAGAAATTTGCGACGCTGCGCTTCGGTCCCGTAGGCATAGATCGGATACATCACCAGCGACGACTGCACCGACATCGACGAGCGGTAGCCGGAATCCACGCGCTCCAGTTCGCGCGTGATCAGACCATAGGAAACATAACCAAGCCCCGCGCCGCCATACTCTTCCGGAATGGTTGGGCCGAGCAGGCCGAGCTTGCCCATCTCCGGCAACAGGTTGGGATCGTATTTTTCGTCGCGGAATGCTTCCACGACACGCGGCATCAGATAGCTCTGTGCGAAGCCACGGGCGCTGTTCCGCACCATGCGCTCCTCTTCGGTCAGCTCGCTTTCCAGATCGAGCGGATCTTCCCACACGAACGCCGTGTCCTTGAGCATCGCGGGTATTCCGCCGCGCTTCTCCGCCGCTTGCGACATGAGGCCTCCTCGAAATTCTTTGGCTGCATTATAGACCGGCACGGTGGTGTGTAGCCAACGCCGATGTGTGGCCATCCGGGCGGTTCACATTCCGCCAAGCGTCATCGCCACTATTCGTTGTCGAGTGCCCGCCAGCGAGCCCCCGCCCGCCGCCAGACCGCCCCCCAAGACGCCCTAGATGACGCTTGTCCGGCTCGCCTGCACATCCTCATTCGCAACAGGCCCAAGTTCAGGCGAACTGTTCAGTTCGGACAGTTTTCTTGCCGTCTCCACGATCATATCCATTCGCCGCTGAAGTTTGATTTTGAGGTCCGGAATATTCACTTTGTCGGTGACTCGATAGGCATTGCCGACGCGCTCCACGTAACCGTGCTTCACCATTTCCTGCAGGCGCCGCACGACGATTACGCGTGGCAACTTCAGAGCATGCGCTATTCTGCCCGCGCTCACAGGCGAGCACATCACCGTGCGTAGAAATACATAAATGCCAATTGTTCGGAAGGTTGAGCTGTCGTTGTGGGCGGCAAACACCGAACCGTAATCTTCGGTCATGCTTCGGATAAGGCCAAGATAAAGGCGGCACATGAGCATCCGCTCTCGCGCCAATTCGATGCGGGGCGGCGGCCGATGGTCCTGGACTAATACAAAGTCCGGCTCATGAAACACAGGCGTCTCCACAGGCTTCGTGCCCTGTTCCTGATGCCGTTTATGAATCTCCATGCGCCAACTCCGGCCCCAAGCGCAAAACGCTCTGGCAGATCAATGCCGAAGCTCACGCCAAGTGTGCAAAAGCCGGAAACCGATTTCGAGTTGGACCGAGGTCCAATGCCATCATGCAAACGGCATTTGGAACCCGCTATCAGGCCGATCCGGGAACCACCGCCACCTGGACACGAGCGAGCCCGGAAAATCCAATCGCCTTGGCGCCGGCCGGCGTAAGATCAATGATGCGGCCCTTGATGTATGGTCCACGATCGTTGATGCGAACGATCACGGATTGGCCGTTACCGATGTTTGTCACCTTCACCTTCGTGCCGAAGGGCAGCGTGCGATGCGCTGCTGTAAGTGCGTGTGCATGGGCATATTCGCCATTCGCAGTGTGTTCGCCACTATAGATTGATGCAATTCCGGTTTCGGTCGACGCCAGGAGTGGCGACGAGAGTGAAATCGTAGAGAGCAAAGTGACAGCAGAAAACGCTACGCGAGACCGAGTGTTCATTCATTCGCTCATGTGTTGTTGGAAAAAGCCGCCGGTTGCGATGCAAGGCCAAGCGGACGGCAACTTCTATGAGTGAATGTCTGCGGACGTCTTGTTGGATTCTGCCAAGTACTTACCCGGAGAGGCCAACGCCAACGACGCGCTGATCACCCGGTAACTGGTTACTGTTTTTCGGCCCACAAAAACAAAAAAAGATTGACGACGGTTGCGGTAGCGCTCGCCGTTTCGGCGCCTGCCTTCGCTCAACACCATCATGGCGGACACTGGAGCCATCACGGTGGCCATGGAGCATCATGGCGGTTGGGTTTGCAGCAAGTGCGCTTAATGCCCCGGCGTGTCCGTTCCGAGTCATAAGCGGACATTGGCTACACAAAAAGCCCTGTCTCCTTTACCCCCGAAAGCGGACGTGTGCGCTGCAACTAACGATGTCAGCTAAGGGCCAATAGCGGACATCGAGCGCCCAATTGGAAATGAAAGAGGCCACCAACCGAGGCGGCCCCTATTTAAATGACCTTAGCGTCACGGTCACAGACAGAACATGCAGACAACGCCGCCTGCCGCAAGAAGTGCAAGGGCGGCCGCAATATACGCCGGTAAATTACGCCATTCCAAATTCTTTGGGCGGCTCGTTATTTTCGTAACGCCTTGGCATTTTTCATAACTGGGCTCGTTCTTCGCAAGCGCCTCCTGAACCGGGGGACACGGCACGTCGCCGTATGAACAGAACACGCAACAGTCGCCTGTCTTCGGTTTGAGCCGTACACCGCAACTGGCGCAGTTGTAGAAGAACTGACACGCATCAGTCGGCATCGTTTCGATTTTGGCGCTGCCGCAGTCCGGACAAGTGATGGTGGATTGCAAGATCATTTTTTGGCATCAGACTGCATTGATTGATCCGAACGCATGATGAAGCTGTGGGCACAACAGTATCAAGTATGCGCGCAATCCACGACTTCGCGAGTTTAGCAGACATTCTGGTCGCCGATTGGATGTCCGCTTTACCCCCAATAGCGGACATATCGGCAGCTATGAAAATGTTCCCCATGCTCGCTCGGTGGTCCACCAAATCATTTTGCTTCCAGCGAGAATAAGAACGGCCAAAGCGAACCACCCATAAAGATCGGCAGAGACGATACCTGAAACAAGCAATAATACTGGCACGACCATCGCGAGGTAATACGGGCCGGTATAGCGACAGTGGGTGCGCCCGCACCGCCTTGCATTCAGAATGCACGCCGAGCCCATCCAAATGAGAGCAGCAATCCAAATGGTCGCTCGAGTAAATGGTGGAGCTGCCAAGGCGGCAAGAATGGTCGCTTGAGGAAGCCACCATGCGAAAAGATTGACGCGCGTGTTGTTTAGCCAATCGCGCGAGGTCCGGTTCACACCGTCAGACATAGCCATGCCGCAACTAGCCCTGCTAAGCAGTAAACTCCACGCCGGTTTCAGTCACTGACCGCCATACGATCCGACAGGGGTGGACTGAGTGGCCGCCATCAAATGTCAGACCTAAAGGCTCCGGAAGATCGACTGTGTTGGCGATTTGAATGCGCGCGCCATGACTTGTTGCGTTTCGCACAACACAATCGATCACCGAGGTTGTCCCAAGAACAAGCTTTGCACCTTTTAAAACACGCGAGCGCGGTGATCTACGGCGTTCCTGCATAGGCCTCCTGCCCCATAAGCGTCTGCGAGTTTAGGCACACTAGTTTTCGCCTTCTTCTTTGGGTTTACCGCCGATCGGCAAAAGCATGCCGATCAGGACAGCCAGCCCGACCAGTGCCACAAGAATCAACATCTCCAATGAACCGTCGCCGTTGTCAGGCCAAATGCCGAACCATTCTTCGATAAAGCGCACGGTTACCGCGCGACTAAGCGGCTGCGGAGTTCATTTGATGGCAATTCGTCGACCAATTGCACCTGGCTTGTTCGAGTCTGAGCAAAGCGCAGCGATGATATCTGCCTTAATTCGTTAGCCTGCCGATAGTAGTCATCCCCCAAACACACCAACTGCAGCTTCGTGGTGGCGTTAGATGCCACGCGTGCGAGGGCGTAAAACCGTTGCGCGCTGGTCATAAGATCGTCGGCAATCGCCATGCACCAAGTCCATCGGCATCGATATGCAAAACACAGCGGGCCGCGCCTTAGTATAAACTTGGCTAAAGCGCGGCCCCTTCTGGCCAACATGCCACATGGAGTTGGACAGAAAACTGTCTATCAATGCATCCTGTAGCTACTACAGGAACAAGGGGTATCATGCGCACGATTATCACTTCACGGATCGACGGCCTAACGATTGGCGCGCTATCGAGGCTGACCGGCGTACATATTGAAACGATCCGCTATTATGAACGGGTGAAAATCCTGCCAAAGCCGCCGCGTACAGTTGGCGGCCGTAGGAGCTACGATCCGACACACGTGCGCATGCTGGGATTTGTTCGGCGATCACGCGAGTTGGGTTTTTCCCATGATGGCATTCGCGCATTACTGCGGCTCGGTGGGCCTGAAAAAGCACCGTGCCGCCAAGTTCGCGACATTGCGTCGGATCACCTCACCAATATTCGAAAAAAGATTGCTGATCTGCGCAAGCTGGAACGGTTACTGGCAAAGACGGTTGCCCGGTGCACAGGCACCATGGCACCTGAATGTCCTGTGCTGGATGTTCTCGATGTCCATAGCCAGAAGCAGTCCTTAAAGAGCAATGGTCGCAGTTAGCTTTGGGTAAAACGTGAAGTTTCGGCGCAATGTCCGCTTTGGGTCAAAAGCAGACATCTCCAAAATAAAGAGGCCGCCAACTGAGGCGGCCTCAACACGCAACGCAACATGACTCAACAACTACCCTCCAAACGTGGCGCGCTGATCCTTGGGCAGCGCCGTCGTGGCTATCACGGCAAGACCAATGGCTGACGCAACGGTTATGAGCCAAATGCTAAGCCACATGATGCGACCTCCGCTGTGGTCAGCGTCTAACGCACTTAGCGGAATTTGGTTCCCATAGGGTGGCCTGACTTGGAACGACCGCCCGACAGCTCAGTTAACTGGTCGGATCGCTGGCGCCCCCTACCCAGTGGTCTGACATAACCATTGAGAGTTGGCTGACTGACCTATTACGCCAACACGGGAACATTTCACTGCGTTCTTACTGGAACGCGAAACATTGTTGCGAAAACGTCAATCCCGGAACTTGCGGATGGCGCGCGCAGAACGTCTGTTAACGCTCGCAAAGGTATCGTACTCTTGCCTCCGGGTAAGGGGCGGCTTCAATGCCGATCAGAAAATTTATTCCGGGGTCGTCTTTCGACCCGGAAGCTATCGAACGCATGGTTACGGCGTTCGAGAGCGCACGCACGGCTTTGAACCTTGACGATCCCAACGATCCACTGGTCGAGACTGTCGCCAAGAAGATCATCAGTTTGGTGTCGCAAGGGATAACCGATCCTGGCGAAATTAGACGCCGCGTTGTTGCGGATACCGAAGGACGCTGACGTCGACCGGCAATCGTAATGTCCGCTTTGGGTCACAAGCGGACATGTGCGTTGCAATACGTCATGTCTGCTTTACCCCCAATAACGATAGCAAAAGCAGACATCCGCAACGGGTCATGTCTGCTTTACCCCTGAAAGCGAACATGTGCGGTGCAACCGCCTTGGCTTTGAGAGTAGGCTCATAGTGCTTTGACCGTTTCTGCGATAAGATTTGTAGTCTTTCGGGAGGTCCCGTCAGGCTATGGCTGGTAACATTTTCATAAATTACCGCCGAGACGAGTCAGGCCATGTAGCCGGTCGATTGCACGATTCACTCGCCCCGACGTTCGGCCGCGATAAGCTCTTTATGGATGTTGACAACATCCCAGTCGGGAGAGACTTCGAGGACTACCTGAAGAGGCAAGTAGCCGCGTGCGATGCCATGCTGGCTATCATCGGTCCAAACTGGCTGATTGCGAAGGACGAAGCTGGACAGCGACGGCTCGACAATCCTGAAGACTTCATAGTGATCGAAATTGGGGCGGCGCTTGCCCGCGACATTCCAGTTGTTCCCGTGCTGGTCGATGGGGCGCGCATGCCAAAGGCGAGCGAGCTTCCCGATTCATTGAAGTTGCTTGCCCGGCGTCAGGCCGTTCAAGTCCGCCACACCAATTTCAGCAGTGATGCTGAGACGCTGGTCAGAAGACTGCGCGAGGCACTCGGTTATGAATCGCCCGGACGCAAGTGGCATGTACGGGCGATAATCGCCGTGACGGCGGTTGTGCTGCTCCTAATTGGCGTCGGCGGCTACGCAACCTTTCAGCATTTGGTTGAGCAAGGCCCAGCCGAAGCAGAAGCTAAACGCAAGATGGACCAAGGCGTTGCTTATGCGAAAAAAGGCGACTTCGACCGGGCCATCACCGAATACAATGAGGCCATTCGACTCGATCCCAAGAACGCCGGCGCCTTTTTTAGCCGGGGCGTTGCTTATGCGGAAAAGGGCGACCGCGACCTAGCTATCGCCGATTACAGCGAGGTCATCCGACTCAATCCCAAGAATGCCGTCGCCTTTGCCAACCGGGGCGCTGATTATTTTAAAAAGGGGGACTTCGACCGAGCCGTCGCCGATTCCAGCGAGGCCATCCGACTCAATCCCGAGCGCTTTGCTTGGGTTTATTGCATTCGCGGAACTGCGAAACTGAAAAAAAATGACAGTAGCGGCAATGCTGATATTGCGAAAGCCAGACAACTAGACCCTTCAACTTGCCGATGAGGGCCGCACGATAGATCATGTCCGCTTTGGGTCACAAGCAGACATGTGCGGCGCAAAACGTCACGTCCGCTTCACCCCCGAATAACGACCGCGAAAGCGGATTTCCCGCAAAGGCTCATGTCTGCTTTACCCCCGAAAGCGGACATTCCGCCAAACGACAAATCTCGATACCCGCTTATCAAATTAGCTGACGATAGGGCGTTGCCTGAGCCGTAGAAAACTGGAAAAGACCTACTCGGCACGCTTGCGGCACGCGAACTGCTCTGGCGCCCGAGACGATTCGAACGTCCGACCTTTGCCGCAGGAACTTTCACGCACATTCCAAGCGAGCAAAATAAGGCCCGTTGCCGCTTCGGGGCGTTTCGTCTATTTAAAACGCACGCGCGCCCGTAGCTCAGCTGGATAGAGCGTTGCCCTCCGAAGGCAAAGGTCGGACGTTCGAATCGTCTCGGGCGCGCCAGCTTTCCCGTTTGTTCGCCCTTTTCCGACACGTTCCCTATTCCACCCTGATGTTCGCCGTTTGAATTACCTTCGCCCATTTCGGGATGTCGGCCCGAATGCGGCGGGCAAATTCGTCAGGCGTGCTCGCAATCTTCTCGAATCCAAGCGCCGCCATCTTCTGCGCCACTTCGGGTTCAGTCATCGCTTTGTCGATCTCGCGGTGAAGGACTGCGATAATTGGCTCAGGCGTACCAGTCGGCGCGAGCACGCCCTGCATCGTGTCGGATTCCTGGTCAGGCACGCCTGCTTCCGCCAGGGTCGGAACATCCGGCAACGCCGGCGAGCGTTTCGCTGTGGTTACGGCGAGAGCGCGCAATTTGCCTTCTTTTACGTGCGGTACGACCGGCGTGAGCACGACGAATGCGATGGGTGTGTGGCCGGCAAGAACGGATTGAACGGCAGGTGCCGAGCCGTTGAAGGGTACTGATACGAGATCGAGATCCTGCGAATGCTTGAACATCTCGCCCCCAAGCTGGGAGGTTGTCCCGACGCCGGGATGCGCGATGCTGTACTTGCCGGGATTGGATCGAAGAAATGCAATCAGTTCCTTGACGGTCGTCGCCGGAATGGACGGATTGACCACAAGCACATTTGGTGAAAGGGCGGCGAGAGTCACCGGCGCAAAGTCCTTAGTCGGGTTATACGGAATTTTCGCATAGAGACTTGGATTGACGACAAAGCTCGTGCTCACGACCGTCAGCGCGTGACCGTCGGGAGCGGTCCGGGCGCCGGCTCCCATCCCAAGATTGCCCCCGGCCCCCGGCTGGTTCTCGACATAAAATTGTTGGCCAAGCGCACGCGAAAGACCAAGCGCGATCAGCCGCGCGAAGACATCTGTGGGGCCGCCGGCGGCGAACGGCACGATCACGCGCACCGGCTTTGCCGGATAGGCTTGCGCCCTTGCGATTCCCGCTAGTGGCAAACCGGCAGCACATGCTGCCAGGCACAGCAGGTGGCGGCGTTGAAAGTCCATGGAATATCCTCCGTCGGTCAAAGGCGGACGCTGACCTGCGTTCGAACGATCTGAAATGAAGTCGTGGAAGGAACTATTCTTATGTCACACCGAAATGCGGGCGGGATCATCCGAATGGATGAAAACTGGACGTGATTTGTGCCGCTGGCCTCGCCGGAAGATGCCGCGCAATTATGCCCCTTAGGGCAATACCTGCAGCCATCAATCCCGGACTAAATTCAGGGTTGAGCCGCCGGTTACGGCGGCGACTCGTAATTTTTCAGGCTCCGCGCAATCGTAGGAGGTTGAAGATGAGATCGGACTGCCCATGCAATACCGGTCTGCCCACGATCTGTTCCATGATTGCCACGGCCGCGGTCGCGACCCTGAGCTCGGCAAATGGCGCTTTCGCGCAAGAGACGGCACAAGGATTGCTCGCGATTCAAGTGCGCTCGCAGGGACAGGTTTGCGACAACCCGATCAGTGCAACAAGGGATAAAAAACATTCAGCCCCGGACGTATCGGTTTGGGCTCTTCGATGCGAGAACAATTCGTACAGAGTTCGGTTGGCACCCGACATGGCGGCGCGCATACAGCGCCTTAAATAGTCGCTCTGAATGATTTGGCGGCAGCACGGACCGGGCTGCCGCCTGTGGCGGCCCTTGCAGTGGACCGTCATTCGTCACAAATGTGCGGCAATGTTATCCATTCATTGCTGAGACGGACGTCATGAAACTCCCTGGCCCGGACCACCCGATTACCATCACCCGCAACGGCAAGCGCGTGCGTGTCACGTTCGCAGGCCATGTTGTTGCCGACACGGAAGACGCGCTGAGTTTGAAAGAGGCGAGCTACAAAACCGCGCTCTACGTTCCGCGCGCGGACACGGACATGAGCCTACTCGCGCCCACCGACCACCGCACGCATTGCCCGTATAAGGGCGACGCCAGCTATTTCACGATTACAGTTGATGGCCGCAGCGCCGAAAATGCCGTGTGGTCATACGAGCAACCCTACCCAGCGATGGCGGAGATCAAGGAGTATCTCGCCTTCTATCCGGACCGCGTGGACAAGATCGAGGAAATCTGACGCGTTGCGTCAGTGCAAGCGTGGGCCTTTGAGAAATTTCGCGCGGTCGGACGAATTCACCCGCACGTCGAAGGTCACGCCTTCACGATAAAGCGTAAGCGGCACCTCTACGCCGGCGTGGCCGAGCGACCACACTTTTCGATAAAAGCTGGCAAGGGTCGAGACGGTCTCGCCCTTCACAGCCACAACAACGTCGCCGGTTTTGATCTCGGCGCGCGCCGCCGGGCCCTTCGGGGCGATACCCACCACGACGATCTTGTCTTCGATTTCGGTCGAATAGAGCCCGAGCCAGGGCCGCACGGGCCGGTTCACCCGGCCGAACTTACGCAAGTCGTCGAGCACTGGCGGGAGCAGATCGATCGGCACAATCATGTTGAGATGCTCGTTCTTACCGTTGCGCGCCCGTTCAAGCTGCAATGACCCTATCCCGATCAGCTTTCCCTCGCTGGAGATCAGCGCCGTGCCACCCCAGTTTGGATGTGCCGGGTAGGTAAAGATCGCTTCCTCGAGCACGTACTCCCAATAGCCGGCAAATTCCTGCTTTGCGGCAATGCGCCCGGCAAGCGAACGCGTGCGGCCGCCAGCTCCGCCGACAATGATCCGTTCGCCGATTTCCGCGCTGCTCGAAGACCCCCTCTCGAGCACCGGCAGGTCGATCTTGCCGAGCGTCTGCACCAGACCAAACCCGGTTTCCTGGTCAAAACCGAGCGCATGCCCCTGCACGACTCGCCCATCGCCGAGATGCACCCAGACCGTTTCAGCTTCGGTGATCAGATAGCCGATGGTGAGAACAAGACCGTCGTCGACCAGCACGCCGTTACCGGCGCGCTCGACACCGAGTGTGTCGGCAGTAAAAGCATCGGGCGGGACGATCGAGTGCAGGCCAACCACCGAAGACAGCGCGCGCTCGAGATCGTAGGAATAGTCCTCTGCCCGCGGCTGCACCGACTGCGGCACCTTCCATTCGATCAGCGAGGCCATCGCTATGCTCCTCGGGTCTGCCTCCTATCATACGCCGGATCATGCCGGCGAAAAGACCGCACTCACATGTTAGTGTGAAGCGTAAGACCAATGATCCCGCTCTCGATCCTCGATCTGTCGCCCGTTTCCGCCGGCTCCACGGCCGCGCAGGCGTTGCGTAATTCGCTCGATCTTGCACGGCTCGCCGATGATCTCGGATTCGCCCGATACTGGGTGGCCGAGCACCACAACCTGCCGGCGATCGCAAGCTCCGCGCCCGACATCATGATCGGCCAGATCGCGGCGGTCACGAAGCGCATGCGCATCGGGTCGGGCGGCGTGATGCTGCCCAATCACGCGCCGCTGATGGTGGCCGAGCGCTTCAAGGTTCTTGAGGCTCTCTATCCCGGGCGCATCGACCTCGGCCTTGGCCGCGCGCCCGGTACCGACCCGGCGACGTCCTACGCGCTGCGGCGGCGCCAGGGCATCAGCGAGGAAGACGACTTTCTCGATCGTTTCAATGAGCTGATGCTGCTTGAGACGCGCGGCTTTCCAGCCGGCCATCCATTTCACAATGTGCGCGCAATGCCGTCCGACGTGGCGTTGCCGCCGATATATCTTCTTGGCTCGTCGGACTACAGTGCGCAACTCGCAGGACACATCGGCGCGGCGTTTTCATTCGCGCATCATTTTGCGAATTTCGACGCGGTCGAAGCGATGCGGCTCTATCGCGACAACTTCAAGCCTTCGGTCTCGCACGAAAAGCCCTTTGCGATTTTGGCAACGCATGTGGTGTGCGCAGACACCGACGAGGAGGCCGAGCGGCTTGCCGCAACCGTTGATCTCAATTTCGTGCGCCGCGCCAAGGGCGAATACCAGCCGTTGGCTTCACCCGAAGATGCCGCGCGCTATGAATACACGCCGGTCGACAAGGCGCGCATCGTACAGAACCGTACGCGCCTTTCGGTCGGCTCGTCCGACACGGTGAAGGCGCGGCTGCTGCCGTTGATCGAAGCTACCAAAGCCGACGAGCTTATGGTGACCACGATGATTTTCGATCATGCGGCGCGGAAACGCTCGTATGAGCTGCTGGCGAAGGCATTCAAATAACGGTAAAACCGCCACGGTTTTTGGTTCGACAAAAATTACGGGAGGCAACGTTGGGTAAGCAGTTCACTTTGACCACGACCGACAAGCATTCGCTCGGCGCCTATCGCGCCGATCCCGCGGGCACGCCCAAGGGCGGAATGGTGGTGGTGCAGGAAATTTTCGGGGTCAACCATCACATTCGCGCGGTCTGCGACCGGCTTGCGGCGCTCGGTTACGTCGCGGTTGCGCCCGCAGTGTTCGACCGCTTCGTGCGCGATTTCGAAAGCGGTTACACTCCCGATGAGATCGCGCACGCGCGCAGCTACCTCGGTAATCTCAACTGGGATCACATGATGGCCGATGTCGCAGCCGCCCAGGGCGATCTCAAAGGCACAGGGCCGCTTGGTGTCGTCGGCTTCTGCATGGGCGGCACCGCGGCATTTCTTGCTGCCTGCCGTATTCCGGGATTTTCAGCCGCGGTGTCCTTCTACGGCGGCATGATCGGCAAGTTCGCCGACGAGAAGCCGAAGTGCCCGATGCAGATGCATTTCGGCGAAAAAGATGACGGCATCCCGATGGACGTAGTCGAGTCCATCAAGAAGAAGCAGCCGCAGGCCGAGATCTACACCTATCCGGATGCGCCGCACGGCTTCTATTGCGACGAGCGCGCGAGCTACCGCAAGGAAGCCGGCGATCTCGCGTGGAAGCGCACGCAGGAATTCCTGTCTAAGCACATGAAGAAATAGCGGGCGGCAAGCGAGCGGCTGTTCACGTCATGGCCGGGCATATGTCCCGGCCATTTACGTTTCAGAACTGCCGTTCCTTGACGAGGATGGTGTCGCCCGGCCGCGCCGGATAATCGAGCGGCGCCGTCGCGTGTATCTGCTGGCCACGGGTCATGGCCGCGCAGGGGCAATCAAGCCGTCGCGCCCTGCGTCAGCTTTGCTCCGGTCCCGATCGGACAGGCGACCCCGGTTCCGCCCAGCCCGCAATAGCCAGACGGATTCTTGGCGAGATACTGCTGGTGATAGTCCTCGGCAAAATAGAACTCTGGCGCATCGACGATCTCGGTGGTGATGGTGCCATAGCGCTTCTTTTTCAGCTCCTGCTCGTACATCGCCTTAGAGGCCTCGGCCGCTTTTTTCTGCGCGGGCGAAAACGTGTAGATGCCCGAACGATACTGGGTGCCGATATCGTTGCCCTGGCGCATGCCCTGCGTCGGGTCGTGATTTTCCCAGAATGTCTTGAGTAACTGATCGTAGGTGATCTTTTTCGGGTCGTAGATCACGAGCACAACTTCATTGTGCCCCGTACGACCGGAGCAGACTTCTTCGTATGTCGGGTTGGGCGTCATTCCGCCGGCATAGCCAACGGCAGTCACGTGGATTCCCTCGCCAAGCTCCCAGAACTTGCGCTCGGCTCCCCAGAAACAGCCAAGACCGAACATCGCCTTTTCGGTTCCTTCCGGATAGGGACCCTTCAACGCCCGGTGATTGATGAAATGTGCGGTCGCGGTGCGGATCGACAATTCGCGACCGGGCAGCGCTTCGCCGGACTTGGGCATGGCAACCTTTTTGAAGCCGAACATGCGGATCCTCCTGCAGTCGCTGAACGCAATATATGTCGAGACCGGCGCTGCCGGAATGCCCACGCAGATCACGTCTCCGGCACGGTGACGGCGTTTACGGCCTTACATAGCCGATCAGTGGCTTCTTCTTGCGCCCCAAAAGAATAAACAGAATGCCGAGGACGCCAAGCACGCTCCAGCTCGGCGCAGCCAGGAACGTGACCATCAGCTGATCCCATAGGAAATCACCTGCGTAAGATTCGATCAGCGGCTTGAGCTTGGCCAGGCTGGCGGGATTGATGAGCTCCCAAAGCGTCCGCACGTCGGTCAAAAATAGCTTGTTGCCGGCGATCGATTTGGTGCCGTCGTAGATCAACAGGATGAATCCGCCCGCCAGGCAGATCAGGCCAATGAAGCGGAGTAGGAAACGGATCATGGCTGCCACGAAAGAATCGATCTTACCGGCACCGATTACCCTGCGACTTTCTTTCATTCAACCGTATGAAGGATGGTACCACCTTCCCTTGAGTCCGCGCGGTTGCATCCGCTAACGTCGATTAAGCCGGCGTCCCGGTTGTGTTGATGGAGTACCAATGGCCAAGCCCCCTGCCGGCCGTAGCCGGCCGACCTTTACCGACCAGGAAGCCCTGCAATTCCACAGCGTTGGCCGCCCGGGTAAGCTCGAAGTCATAGCCACCAAGCCGATGGCGACCCAGCGCGACCTGTCGCTGGCTTATTCGCCTGGCGTCGCGGTGCCGGTGCTGGCCATCGCCGAGGACGCGAGCCGCGCCTACGACTACACCGTCAAGGGCAACTTCGTCGCCGTTATCACCAACGGCACCGCCATTCTGGGGCTCGGCAACCGGGGCGCGCTTGCTGCCAAGCCCGTGATGGAAGGGAAAGCGGTGCTGTTCAAGCGGTTCGCCGACATCGACTCGATCGATCTGGAAGTCTCCACTGAAGACCCCGAGCAATTCATCAACTGCGTCCGCTATCTCGGCGCCGGCTGGGGAGGCATCAATCTCGAGGACATCAAGGCGCCGGAGTGTTTCATCATCGAGCAGAAGCTGCGCGAACTGCTCGACATACCGGTCTTCCATGACGACCAGCACGGCACGGCCATTATCGCCGCCGCTGGCCTGCTGAATGCGCTCGATCTGACAGGGCGTGAGATCGCCACGACGAAGCTCGTCTGTAACGGCGCTGGTGCGGCCGGAATCGCCTGCCTCGAATTGCTCAAGGCGATCGGCTTCAAGCCCGACAATCTCATCCTCTGTGACACCAAGGGCGTGATCTACCAAGGCCGCAAGGACGGCATGAACCAGTGGAAGTCGGGCTACGCCGTCAAGACGTCAGCGCGCTCTCTCGCGCAGGCTTTGGACGGCGCCGACGTTTTCTTCGGGCTGTCGGCCAAAGGTGCGGTGACGCAGGACATGGTGAAGAAGATGGCGCCGAAGCCGATCATCTTCGCGATGGCCAACCCCGACCCTGAAATCACCGTCGAAGAAGTCGCCGCCGTGCGCGATGACGCCATCATGGCGACGGGACGCTCCGACTATCCGAACCAGATCAACAACGTTCTCGGCTTCCCGTACATTTTCCGCGGCGCGCTCGACGTGCGGGCCTCCGCGATAAACATGGAAATGAAGATCGCCGCGGCACGCGCCCTCGCCGAGCTCGCGCGCGAAGACGTCCCCGACGAAGTCGCCAGCGCCTATGGTGCGCGGCCAAAATATGGACCTGACTACATCATCCCCGTGCCGTTCGATCCGCGACTGATTTCCCACGTGCCGCCCGCCGTCGCCAAGGCGGCGATGGACACCGGCGTCGCGCGCAAACCGATCGTCGACATGGATGCCTATCGGCATCAATTGAACGCGCGACGCGATCCGATCGCTGGCACACTGGTCCAGGTCTTCAACCGCCTGCGGCGGCAACCCAAGCGCGTGGTCTTTGCCGAGGGCGAGGAAGAACAGGTTATCCGCGCGGCGGCCAGTTTCGTGCACCAGAGCCTGGGCACCGCGCTCCTGGTCGGGCGCGAGGACCGCGTGCGCCAGTCCGCGCGCGAGGCCGGCATCGAACTCGGCGAGGGAATTGAGATCGTCAATGCACGAATGTCGACGCGCAATTCCGTCTATATGAACTTCCTCTATGAGAGACTGCAGCGCCGCGGCTACCTGATGCGCGACTGCCAGCGCCTGGTGAACCAGGACCGCAACCACTTCGCCGCCTGCATGGTCGCGCTCGGCGATGCCGACGCAATGGTTACCGGGGTCACGCGCAATTTTTCGGTGGCGCTCGAAGACATCCGCCACGTCATCGACCCGAAGCCGGGTCACCGCGTGATTGGCGTGTCGGTGGTGGTGGCGCGCGGACGCACCGTGCTTGTTGCCGATACCGCGGTAACCGAGATGCCGGAGGCACATGAAATCGCCGACATCGCTGTCGAGGCCGCCGGCGTTGCCCGCCGGCTCGGCTATGAGCCGCGCCTGGCCTTGCTTGCATTCTCCACCTTTGGGCATCCGCCCGGCGAGCGTTCGGCGCGGGTAATCGAAGCGGTGAAGATTCTCGACGGCAAACGGGTCGATTTCGAATACGACGGCGAAATGGCTGCCGACGTGGCGCTCAATCCCGAGCTTGCGTCGGCATACCCGTTCTGCCGCCTGTCGGGGCCGGCCAACGTGTTGGTGATGCCGGCATTTCACTCGGCCTCGATCTCGACCAAGATGCTCCAGGAGCTCGGCGGTGCCACCGTGATCGGACCGCTGCTGGTGGGGCTCGACCGCCCGGTCCAGATCGTCCAGCTCGGCGCCAAGGACAACCAGCTGGTCAATATGGCGGCGCTTGCCGCCTATAACGTGAGTGGCTAGCTAGAAGCCTGACAGACAGACGGAGACGACGTTGACCAAGACCCTTTCCGGCGTGATCGCCGCGATTGCGACCCCGATCGACGAGGACGGCGAGCCCGACCTCAAGCGTGCAGTCAAGCTCGCGCGCTACCTGCTCGACAATGGCTGCGATGGTCTCAACGTCCTCGGCACCACGGGCGAAGCGACCTCGTTCTCGCTTGCCGAGCGCAAGGCAGTCATGGACGCTTACAAGGCCAACGGCCTGCCGCTGGACCGGCTCATGGTCGGCACCGGCGCCGCCGCTGTTTCGGATGCGGTCGCGCTCACGCGCCATGCTGCCGACCTCGGGTTTGCCGGCGCGCTGGTGCTGCCGCCCTTCTACTACAAGGGTGTACCCGACGATGGCCTCGTCGCCTACATCGACGCGCTCGTGAAGGCGACCGCGCAAAAGCCGATTCCGATCTACCTTTATCATTTTCCCGCAATGTCGGGCCTGCCGTGGCACGTCACATTAATCAAGCGACTGCTGGAAATGTTTCCGACCCGTATCGTGGGCTTAAAGGATTCCTCCGGCGACATGGCTTTCGCGCGATCCGCCGCGGCGGTGTCCTCGGACTTTGCGGTCTACCCTTCGACCGAAGCTTGCCTGATCGAGGCACGGTCGGGTCCCTTCGCGGGCTGCATCTCGGCCACCGCAAACCTCAACGCCGATCTGTGCGCACGCGCCTGGAGCAAGGGCGACACTGCCGCTCTGGAATCCGCTGTGACAATCCGCAAACTGTTCGACGGGAAGCCTTTGGTCTCCGGGGTAAAGGCGCTGCTCGCTCATATCCACGGGGACGCCGGTCTGGCACGCGTACGACCGCCGCTGGCACCTTTCTCGGCGGCGGATCGCGCCGCCGTGGTCTCCGGGCACGACGCGGTCAGAGCCAAACGTGTCGCGTAAAGGGCCTTTGCAGGCGTTGACGCCCGCGCACGGCCTAACTATAAGCCTCAGCCTTGCCGGCGATTTCGACCGCCGTCGCAACTTCTTGTAAAACCTAGTCGCTTTGGCGGACGGTCCGCTTGAGGCGCCAGCCGCGAATGAGAGATTGATGGCCAATACCAAGTCCGCCCGAAAAGCCACCCGAGTGATCGCGCGCCGGACCGAAGTCAATAAGGGACGGCGCTCGGTTCTACGAAATTCGGTGCGCAAGATCGAGGAAGCGATCCAGAGCGGCGATCGCAAGGCGGCGCTGGCGGCCTTCAAGGCAGCAGAGCCGGTCATCATGCGGGCCGCGCAACGAGGCGTCGTGCACAAGAACAACGCCAGCCGAAAAGTCTCTCGGCTAGCCCATCGTATCGCCAAGCTTGGCAAATAAGTCGACAGTAGCACCCTGCTCGACTTAGTTCGTTTCAATTTCTGCTAAAAAACGTTCGAAAGGGCCACTCCGAAAAGGACTCGGCCCATCGACGTATTCAAAGTGTCATCGCGCCGTCAGAAAATTTTGCTCGCCCCGATTTTGCCCGTTCGGATCATGCAGGCCACGCAACAGTTGCGATGGTAGTTGGCTTTTCGCGTCGGGAGTTACGTCAAAATTCGCTCAGATTTTTTTGCGCGACGATAAAGACTTAACAGGAAAGCGAAGCAGGGACCTTAAAAAAGCATATGTGACAAGCGTTTTTGGAATTCGCTTTGTTTCAAAGAATCGCGTCTCTCTTTGCAACTATGGGCCGTCCGAGCGATGAGATTCCATACGTCTCATCAACACGTTGGATAAAATATTTCTGAATTAGAAAGCGTCTCGGTGCCGGTAGCCCTTTCCTCTGTCGTTGTAGTCCGCTTGAAATTCATTGCCCGTGCATTTCGCTTGTGTATCTTGAAAAAACGCGCGGGAATTCTTCGCGCGCGATCAGAAACAAGGATCCACGTCACGCTCATCGACGGATGAGAACGGCTTTGGTTTGCCGCTTGCGTCAAAGTCGACCGCTTTACCGTCGAGGCCATCCGGTAGCAAAACGATTTCAAGTTTAGTGAGACCGAGCGAAACGTGATCAGGATTTCAAATGGCAGGGTGGCCAAGAGCCGGCAAAAAACGAAACCACAGGGCGAAAGCCGCAGCTTATTCGAGGGGTGACGTCATGACAGGCGCAGGGAGAGTCTCGGTGATCAGGGTTGACGACCTTGGACACGTTTTGCCCGGTGCGGGCTCGAACTTTACGATCGCCAGTGCCGCGAGCCAATCCTTGCCGAATTCATATTGCACCCATATTGGCCGTCAAACCTTGCGTGCGGCCCCTCTCTTCCCGATCGGAATCCGGGGCGCCACTCCGCCACCTGCGGGCTGAAGGCGCGACAGCTCGATTTCCTATCGATGTCGTCCGCCGAACAGATCAAGCCGGCGGGCCGCAAATCCCACGACGACATCATTGAACGAGTGTTGTTGCGTCCCGTTTCCGGCGCGTTGGCGGGCCCTCCGCCAGGCCGGGCAACCGAGTCCGTACCACCTTTAATCGGATCGAGACGAAAAATGTCTACCGGGGAACAAGAAAGTTGGTCGCGGGTCAAAGAACGCCTGCGGACGGAAGTGGGTGAAGATGTCTATTCGAGCTGGTTTGCCCGCATGGATCTGGAGGCGATCGAAGAAGGAGCAGTACGCCTGTCCGTGCCGACTCGATTTCTCAAGAGCTGGATCCAGTCGCACTACGCCGAGCGGGTGCTCGCCTGCTGGCAGGCACAGGAGGAAAAAGTCACACGCGTCGAACTGATCGTGCGCTCGGCGGTCCTCAAATCCGCCGTTCTTCCCAAGGCAAAGACGGATCAGGCTGCCGGCGACAATGGCGGTCGTTACCTCAACGGCAATGGCCGACCTCTTGCTGCCGGTGACCCCAGCGTACACGAGGCCCTTGGCGGCTCACCGCTTGACCCGCGCCTGACCTTCGACACTTTCGTCATCGGACGCTCTAATACGCTCGCGCATGCCGCGGCAAAACAGGTCGCAAGCGCGAAGCGCAGCGATGCCGTGATGTTCAATCCGCTGTATATTCATTCCGGAGTCGGCCTCGGCAAGACGCACCTTTTGCAGGCTGTCACCTGGGCGGGAAATGCGGCAGGCGAGCGCAAGGTGCTCTACCTCACGGCCGAGAAGTTCATGTACGGCTTTGTATCGGCGCTTCGCACGCAGACCGCCCTCGCCTTCAAGGAAGCGCTCCGTGGCATCGGCGTTTTGGTGATCGACGACCTGCAATTCCTGCAAGGCAAGTCAACGCAGGCCGAATTCTGTCATACGCTCAACGCGCTGATCGACGCGGGCCGGCAGGTGGTGATCGCCTCCGATCGCCCGCCATCGGACCTGGAAAGCCTCGATGATCGCGTTCGGTCCCGTCTCGCCGGCGGCCTGGTGGTGGAAATGGGCCCGCTCGGGGAGGAATTGCGCTTTGAAATCCTCAAAGCACGGGTGATGGCGGCGCGCGCCTACCATCCGGCATTTGATGTCCCGCTACCGGTGCTTGGCTATATCTCCAAAACCGTCACCCACAACGGGCGCGACCTGGAAGGCGCGCTCAATCGCCTCCTCGCCCATAACAAGCTGACGGGGCATGCAGTCACGCTGGAGATGGCCGAGCGCGAAGTGCGCGACCTCATCCGCCCCCAGGAACCCAAGCGGGTCAAGATCGAGGATATCCAGCGGGTCGTGGCGCGGCAGTACAACGTCAGCCGGTCCGACCTGCTGTCTTCCCGACGGACCGCCAACGTGGTGCGACCGCGCCAGGTGGCGATGTATCTCGCCAAGACCCTGACCCTTCGTTCGCTGCCTGAGATAGGCCGGCGTTTCGGCGGCCGCGATCACACCACGGTTCTGCATGCCGTGCGCAAGATCGAAGGCCTTGTCGGCAACGACATGGCGCTGGCCGAGGAGATCGAGATCCTCAAGCGACAGCTGCAGGAATAGCGATCGCCAACTTGATCTCGACGTCACGCCCGGCCAGGTACAGGGCCTGCGCCGGGTATAGACGTGTTTGCGGCAACGGGACCGGTGGAGGCCGGGGCACTTGGCATTGAGGGAGCCTGGGGAAAGGCCTGCGCTAAGCCCCTACACTCTTGCGATTTTTGCGCTGGCACGTCACCTTTGCCCTCCGGCCTCGCATTCCGCGTTACGCCGGCCGGCCGTCGCGCCTGGTTCGGGGGTATTTTCAAGGGCGCCGAAGCGGATTTTTCGATGAAAGTTACAGTCGAGCGTGCAGAACTTCTGAAGTCGCTGGGTCACGTGCATCGCGTGGTCGAGCGGCGCAATACCATTCCCATTCTGGCGAACGTGCTGGTCAAGGCCGACCGCGGCAAGCTCAGCCTGAAGGCCACAGACCTCGATCTCGAGGTCACCGACTCGATTGCCGCGGAAGTCTCTCCTGGCGGATCGACCACCGTTCCCGCCCATATGTTTTACGAAATCGTACGCAAGTTGCCTGAAGGCTCGCAGATCGTGCTCGAAGGCTCCGGGGACCGTGCGGTGCTCGCGCTGCGGGCCGGACGTTCGCGCTTTACCTTGCAAACATTGCCGGAAAGCGACTTCCCGGATCTCGCGGCGGGAGAGATGGGCCATTCCTTCAAGCTTGCGGCGGCCGACCTCAAGCGGCTGATCGACAAGACCCAGTTCGCGATCTCGACCGAGGAAACACGCTACTACCTCAATGGCATTTATCTGCATGTGGCGGGCACCCCCAAAAGCGGTACGTTGCGCGCCGTGGCGACCGACGGACACCGCCTTGCGCAGGTCGAGTTACCGCTGCCGCAGGGCGCAGCCGGAATGCCAGGCATTATTGTGCCGCGCAAAACGGTAGGCGAGGTGCAGCGGTTGATCGAAACGGGGGAAGGCGATGTCGCCGTCGAACTCTCCAGCGCGAAAATCCGTTTTACGATCGGCAACGTCGTGCTCACCTCAAAGCTGATCGACGGCACGTTCCCTGACTATGCGCGGGTGATCCCCGTCAATAACGACAAGAATCTTGTCGTCGACAAGAAGGACTTTGAGGCTGCAGTCGATCGCGTTTCGACGGTTTCGAGTGAACGTGGCCGTGCCGTTAAGCTTTCGATCACCGGCGGACGGCTGGTGCTGTCGGTCACCAATCCCGACTCGGGCAGCGCGACGGAAGAAATTGAAGTCGACTACGCCGCCGATCCGCTCGATATCGGCTTCAACTCACGCTACCTGCTCGACATTGCCGCCCAAATCGAAGGCGAAGTTGCCGTTCTCAAACTGGCCGATCCCGGATCCCCCACATTGATCCAGGATCAGGACGCCAAGGGCGCGCTTTACGTGCTGATGCCGATGCGGGTGTAACAGGGATTAGAAATCAGTGATCAGTAATCAGTGCTTTTCTGACTACTGAATACTGATTACTGGTTTCTGACATGACCGCCGCCTTCATTCGTCGCCTGACGCTGACTAATTTCCGCAGCTATCATGCTGCACAGGTCCAGCTTGATCGGGCCGGGCCGGTTGTGCTCACGGGCGCGAATGGCATCGGCAAGACCAATCTGGTCGAAGCGGTCTCCCTCCTGGCTCCTGGCCGCGGCTTGCGGCGGGCAACGATGGAAGAGCTGGCCTTCTCGGAAGGCGACGGCGCCTGGGCAGTCTCGGCCGAGATCGAGGGTATGCTGGGCCTGGCAACGCTCGGCACCGGGATCGACCCGCCCGCGGGAGAAGAATCCGTCCCCACCCGCAAATGCCGTATCGACCGCGAAAGCGTCGGCTCGGCAACTGCATTCGCAGATCACTTGCGGGTGGTCTGGCTGACGCCGGCCATGGACCCCCTCTTCAACGGGCCGGCGTCGGAGCGCCGCCGCTTTCTCGACCGGCTAGTGCTCGCAGTCGATGCGCAGCATTCGAGCCGCGTGGCCGCGCTCGAGCGCAGCTTGCGTTCGCGCAATCGCCTGCTCGAAGACTCGCCCGGTGATTCTCATTGGCTCGACGCGGTCGAGCACGAAACGGCGGAGGTCGCGGTTGCTGTTGCTGCGGGCCGCGCCGAAACGGCCAAGCGCTTGTCGGCGGCTCTCGAAGCATCGCGCGACACCGCGCGCGAATTTCCGCTGGCCCAAATTGCCCTGCAGGGATGGATGGAGCAGTTGTTGCCCGACCACAGCGCGGTTGAAATCGAGGATCGCTATCGCTCGCTGCTGAAGGACAATCGCGCACGCGACGCCGCCGCCGGGCGCACGCTTGATGGACCGCATTTGTCCGATCTCGTCGTCTCGCATGCCAGCAAGAACATTCCGGCTGCCGACGCCTCCACCGGCGAGCAGAAGGCCCTGCTCATTCGCCTGGTGCTCGCGCACGCCAGTCTCATCAAGCAAATGACGGGTTTCGCACCGCTGCTTCTGCTGGATGAAGTGGTCGCCCATCTCGACCCGTCGCGGCGCGCCGCGCTCTACGACGCGCTGTCCCTGCTTGGCGCACAGGTCTGGATGACCGGTGCCGATCCAGCTGCATTCGGCGACATCGTCGGACGCGCGCAAGTCTTCTTGGTTCGAGGCGGGATGGTGGAACAAGTCTGACGGTTCCCGATCGCCCGCTCACGTTTTGTTAATCGAAATCCGATCAATTGTTGGAAAATAGGAACTATCGCTCGGCAATCGCTTTTACCCCAAGGATAAGACAGGGCTGCAATGGGAACGGACGCAATCGATCGGGTCAAGAAGGAGCTCCTTCGCGCCTTCGACAACACACGCGCCGAACTCGACCGCATCGAGCTTCTGGCCGCGGGTCTCGCTGCGTTCAATACGCCCATTCCAAGTTATGAGCCGACATTCCGGCATCTCCCTCAGCTGAACCTGACCGTCCATGAGCTCGCCTCGGACGAGACGAGGGCCTAGGTTTCCCCGAGCAGCTCGCGCCGCTGGCGCTCCGAGGCGTCGGAGTAGCGGCGCAAGGCATGCGCCTCACTCAGCTGGCCGATGACCTGCCGGCGCTCCAGCGAGTTGACCACTGGTAACGCTTCGGCCTCGTAGCGGTCGAAGGCCGCGATCGCCTCCCGGGCTGTCATCTGGGGGACTAACATGTGGTCGGTATGGTGCAGAATTTTCCGCATGGAAATGGTCGTGCCAAGCTCGGCGGCATGAGCTTCCGCAACGATGACCATACCGGCATAGCGGCCCTCTTCGTCCACTGCGATGACCTGGTTGGTTGAGCCCAGCGGAAAGGCCTCGCGAAACGCCGCGACGGGCTGATCTGCCGGCGCGGTGCGGACATCAGCGCGCATCATCTGACCCACTGTCAGATCGCGGATCCAACCGACATCGGCGGCGCCACGAATCGATTCGCCGCGCAGATGGAAGCGCCAGGTGGCGAAGGAATAGCCGAAGAACTCGCGCGTCATCTGCATCGCAATGATGGCGGAGATCAAAACCGCCGTGGTGAGCCACAGATCGCCAGTGGTCTCCAGCGCGATGAACGTCATTGTCAGCGGTCCGCCGATCACCGAGACCGAAAGCGCGCACATGCCGATGATCGCGTAGGAATCTGGATCGATGTGCAAGCCCGGCAAGATCGCGCCGAGACCAAGGGCGAACAGCTGCCCTCCGAGCGCACCTAGCAACAGCGAGGCAAAGAACAGCCCGCCGCGGAATCCGGCGCCGAGCGAGATCATCGATGCGATCGCCTTCAGCACGAAGATCAATGCGATGGTGGCGATCGGCAATTTGAAGATGCCGGTCAGATGCAAGGCCCCGTGACCTGACGACATGACCTGGGGCGACAGGATCGCAAGCAGGCCGACCAGAGCACCGCCGATCATCGGGCGCAGCGCCGGTTTGACCTTCAACTGCGTGAATAACTTCTCGCAAGCAGCGACGCCGCGCATGAGGACGATGCCAAAGACCGCCGCAAGCACGCCGACAAACGCTGCGATCACGACGTCATGAACCGCAAGGTTCGACACCGCGCCCGTTTCAATGCCGAGACGGTCGGGCGTAAAGACGCGTGCAGTCAGATAACCGACAAGCGATGCCATGCCGACCGGCGCAAGCGAGGCGATCGAGTAGCTGCCGATAATCAGTTCGAAACCGTAAAAGGCGCCGCCGAGCGGCGCACCGAAGGCGCCAGCAATCGCAGCCGCCGCGCCGCAGCCGACCAGGACGCGCATATCACTTCGGCGTAGACGGAACGAACGCCCGATCGCCGAGGCGATGCCGCTCGCGATCTGGGTGTATCCCGCCTCCAGACCGACCGAAGCGCCGATGCCGCTCGACCAGACCGTTTGTGCGGCGACGATCAGGCTGCCGCGCATGGACATGCGACCTCCGTGCAGCGCGTTCGCCTCGATCGGGTCGACTTCCGTGCCGCGGCGCCGCGTGATGAAGGCCGTGACCAAGCCAAACAGCAGTCCTCCAAGGCTCGGCACGACGAAGGCCCGAATCGGGTCGAGCGCGACCCGGCCCGACAGCCGCTCACCGGGATCGAGGCCAAAGAAAAGCTGATGCATAAACCCGACCGTTTCACCCATGGCGGCGACAGCAAGACCCGCGATGGCGCCGATGACCACCGCCAGCACGATGACGCTCGATTCACGCGCGCGCACGATCGCGCGCAGTCGGTGTGGCACTTCGAGTGGACGGCTGAACAGGCTCATCAGGGGCAAATTCGAACGGGCGGATGGCGCCACCGGCTTAAATTCCATGACGCGTTCCCTTGCAAGCGCTTCAAGCCAACGCTTGGAACGACAGTTTGACTGCCTTTCGCACACACGTTTTTCACCGTCTTCGAAATCGTGAATCGGGGCCAAAAAATGGGCAAAAAAAGTGGGGATTTTTGTACCCTGACCTCTTTAAAAAGCGCTGCTAAATCAACATATTAAGGGCAATGACTTTGGCCTGTACGAGGCCTTATTTTCATGTCACACAAATCGTCGATTCCGACTCATTTTTCTGACCGCGCAAAGGGTGCCGTCAATGGCTGAACCGGCCCGCAAAAACCCGTCCGACTATGGCGCCGAGTCGATCAAGGTCCTCAAGGGCCTCGACGCGGTCCGCAAACGGCCGGGCATGTATATCGGCGACACCGATGACGGTTCCGGCCTCCATCACATGGTCTACGAGGTGGTGGACAACGCCATCGACGAGGCGCTCGCCGGGTTTGCCACGGAGGTGGTTGTAACGCTCAACCCCGACGGCTCTTGCACGGTGCGCGACAACGGACGCGGCATCCCGACGGACATCCATAAGGGTGAAGGCGTCTCGGCGGCCGAGGTCATCATGACCCAGCTGCACGCGGGCGGAAAATTCGACCAGAACGCATACAAGGTTTCCGGCGGTCTGCACGGCGTCGGCGTCTCCGTGGTGAACGCGCTCTCGACCTGGCTCAAGCTCACGATCTGGCGCGACGGCAAAGAGCATTTCATGGAGTTTCGCGACGGCGTCGCGAAGGCTCCGCTGAAGGCGAGCCGCGACGCGAAAGACAAGCGCGGCACCGAAGTGACGTTTCTGCCGAGCACAAAGACTTTCACCATGGTCGAGTTCGACTTTGCGACGCTCGAGCATCGTCTGCGCGAGCTGGCATTTCTGAATTCAGGCGTCGCCATCGTGCTTGCCGATCAACGCCACGCGGTTGAGAAGCGTGAAGAGATGAAATACCAGGGCGGCGTTGAGGCCTTCGTGAAATTCATCGACCGCAACAAGACCTCTCTCATTCCAAACCCGATCATGATCAATGTCGAGCGCGAAGGCATCACGATTGAATGCGCGCTGTGGTGGAACGACGGTTATCACGAGAGCGTGCTCTGCTTCACCAACAACATCCCGCAACGCGACGGCGGCACCCATCTTGCCGGCTTCCGCGGCGCACTCACCCGTCAGATCACGCAATATGCCGATACCCTCGGTACGTCGAAAAAGGAAAAGGTTGCGCTCACCGGCGACGACTGCCGCGAAGGCCTGACCGCCGTACTTTCGTGCAAAGTTCCCGACCCGAAGTTCTCGTCACAGACGAAGGACAAACTGGTGTCGTCGGAAGTTCGTCCGGTGGTCGAAAACGTGATCAACCAGGCCCTGCAGGACTGGTTCGAAATTCACCCCTCCGAAGCCAAGGTCATCGTCGGCAAGGTAGTGGAAGCGGCTGCCGCACGCGAGGCTGCGCGCAAGGCGCGCGAACTCACTCGCCGCAAGGGCGCGCTCGACGTTTCATCGCTTCCGGGCAAGCTGGCCGACTGTCAGGAGCGCGATCCGGCGAAATCAGAGCTTTTCATTGTCGAGGGCGACAGCGCGGGCGGCTCCGCCAAGCAGGGCCGCAACCGCGAATTCCAGGCGGTGCTGCCGCTGCGCGGCAAGATTCTGAACGTGGAACGGGCGCGTTTCGACAAGATGCTGTCGAGCCAGGAAATCGGAACGCTAATCACGGCGCTCGGCACCGGCATCGGGCGCGACGAGTTTAACCCCGACAAACTGCGCTACCACAAGATCATCATCATGACCGACGCGGATGTCGACGGCTCGCACATCCGTACCTTGCTGCTGACGTTCTTCTTCCGGCAGATGGAAGAGTTGATCAAGCGCGGCCACATTTTCATCGCTCAGCCGCCGCTCTACAAAGTTGCACGCGGAAAATCTGAGCAATATTTGAAAGATGAACGCGCGCTGGAAGATTTTTTGATCGTGACCGGGGTCGAAGAAGCTGTGCTGCGCCTTGCTTCCGGCGAGGAGCGCGCCGGCGAAGACTTGCGCAAGGTGGTCGATCAAGCGCGCGTTATCCGTAACCTTCTCAATGCTCTTCACAGCCGTTACAACCGCCAAGTCGTTGAACAAGCGGCCATCCTTGGCGTGCTCAGTTCAGAGATTTTCGGTGATCCGAAGAAGGCCAAAGCGGCGGCACCCTACATCGCCAAACGCCTTAATGCCCTCTCCGAGGAAACTGAACGTGGGTGGGAAGGCGAGTTCAGCGAAGAGACGGGCTTCACCTTTACGCGCACTTTGCGTGGCGTGAAGACTGTTTCCATTATCGATCATGCTCTGCTCGGATCGGCAGATGCTCGTAAGCTCGACGAATACGCTGCCTCTTTGCAGAAGATCTACGAAAAACCCGGATCATTGCGTCGTAAGGACGAAACCTGGGCGATTCACGGGCCGGTCGGCTTGTTTGAGGCCGTAACCGGTGCAGGGCGTAAGGGCGTAACAATGCAACGCTACAAAGGCCTCGGCGAAATGAACCCCGAGCAGCTGTGGGAGACCACGCTCGATGTGAACGCGCGCTCGCTGCTGCAGGTGAAGGAAGGCGAGGATGCCGACAACATCTTCACCGAATTGATGGGCGAGTTGGTGGAGCCACGCCGGCTCTTCATCGAGCAGAACGCACTCGCCGCCAGCGTGGACGTCTGAAACGAGACCGCGCGTTCGGGTCTAGGTGCAGCCCAAGCCCCAAAAGGCACAGGACCGCATAACCGGATAGTAGACCCCGCAGGCGCCCACCGCGCAGCTCTCCTGCCAGAATGGCCAGTTGATGAAGCGCAACCGAGCGACGTTGGCGGAATGGGTCCGGCCGATGGGCGCTTCGCAATCGCCACAATAAGGCTTCTGCTCCACAACACGCATGCGCTGATCGAAAGTGCCCGCACCGCGTGCGTGCGTGCGCTCATGGTCGAGTCTCAGATCGGCGGCGTAAGACGCGCCCCCGAACAGCACGATCAGACCCGCTACCAGGAATACGAATGTTGTTCGCATGAGTCCCACTCCACCGAATTTCCGGGCACCATAGCTGTCAAAACCAAAAGGCCTTTTTCCGGGAAGGCGTTATTTGCAAACGCGGTTAAATTTCTGCGAATTTCACAATCCCGCACCGATACAGGGCCCTGGCTCCAATCATGCGACCGCCGGCCTGGGCTGACGTGTGCGCGGATCGCGCGGAAGCCAGCCCCCTCCGTCAACGCACGAAAGAAAGTCGCTGACAACCTGGTTGAACAGATCGGGCTCTTCCAGGTTCACGGCGTGGCCGGTCTTGGGAAAGATCATGAGGCCCGACGCCGGGATGGCATCTTTAAGAAATAACCCCGGCTCGATGCAGCGCTCATCTTCGTCGCCGACCACGATCAAAGCCGGCATCGTAAGTCGCCGAATGTCACGTTCGAAGTCATAGAGTGAAGGACGCTCGCCCTGGAATCCGCGCGACATGTGCGCCGATCCTTGCGGGTCGTGCTCGGAAAGCTGCCTCGAAAATTCGGCAAAGCCGCGCGGATCCTTGAGTTCCAATTGAAGGCGGCTCGGGCCGCGGCCATACGTCTGCGCCACTGCCGCGGAGCCTTCGCGTTCGAACTGTGCGGCGAGATCGTGCGAGCGTTTATGGAAGCCCTTGGTGTACCAACGCTCGCTGCCCGATCCCGCGCCCGCGAGTACCAGCGAGCGCACGCGCTGCGGATGGTTGAGCGCGACCTGCAGCGCCGTGTAACCGCCCATCGACAGCCCGATAAGGTGGGCCTTGTCGATCTTCAGGTGATCGAGGATCGCCACGGCATCACGCATCACATGCATGTAGCTGTAGGCTTTGGGATCGACCGGAATATCCGATGGCCTGTATCCGCGCGCACTATAGGCAATGCAGCGGTAGCGCTTGCCGAATTCCCGCAGTTGACGCTCCCAACTGCGATGGTCGCCGGCGAATTCGTGCACGAAGAGGATCGGTGTGCCCTGTCCCACTTCTTCATAATAAAGCTTCACGTTGTCGGGCGTCGTTGCGTAAGGCATCAGAACAAGTCCAGGTATTCCTTCTGCTCCCAGGAGGTGACGTCCGGCTGATCGGCTGCCTCCTTTTGAAAGCGTTCGATCTCGGCGGCCTTGATGTGCGTGTAATAGTCGATGAACCCGCCGCCAAAGCCGGCCCGAAACGTTTCGTCAGCGCGCAGCGCGGTCAGGGCCTCGCTGAGATTCTTCGGAAGCAATGCGGCCGCCGCTTCATAGGGCGTATCGGCGGAAGGGCCCGGATCGAGCCTGCGTGCAATGCCGTCGAGCCCGGAATAGACCTGCGAAGCGACGTAGAGATACGGATTTGCCGCGGGCTCGCCGACTCGATTTTCAAGACGGGTCGTGGGATCGCCGGGCTGGCCGAGCACACGGATCATCACGCCGCGGTTGTCGCGTCCCCAGATGGCGCGATCGGGCGCAAGCGAATAGGCCCGATAGCGCTTGTAGCCATTGATCGTGGGCGTCGTGAAAGCGGCTGCTGCGCGCGCATGCGCCAGCAAACCACCGAGATAGTAACGGCCAACAGTGGACAGCACGTCGGCGTGATCGAAAGCAAAGGCGTTCCGGCCCGATTTTGCTTCGAGCAGAGATTGGTGCAGATGCCAGCCGCTCGACATCACATTCGGCAAAGCGGGGCGGCACATGAAGCTCGCAAGCATCCCATGACGTCGGGCTATCTGCTTTGCGGCCGCGCGAAAGAGCACCATGGTGTCGGCGCTGGCCAGGCCAGCCTGCGGGCGGAAGGTGAATTCGCACTGGCTCGGGCCAAGCTCCGATTCCACTGAACGCAGTGGCAGGCCGAGCTGCTCGATATGGCGACGGAGAATTTCGAGCGCTGGATCGAGCATGTCGTACCGCGACTCGGTGAGATACTGATAACCTTGCGTGAGCAGGCTCACCTCGGGGGCTTCCGGGGGCCAGGTCGCGTCGGCCGGCGCGAGGCGTGGATTCTCGATCTTGAATAGGTGGAATTCGACCTCTAGTCCGGCGAGAAAATTGAAGCCCGCCTTGGCCAACGTGTTGAGCGCGTCGCGGCAGCGGGCGCGGGCGGAGAACGGCACTGGCGTGCCGTTGGTGAAATAGATGTCGCACAGGAGCCAGCCGGTCTTGTTCGCCCAGGGCAGAATGCGGAACGTTGCCGGATCGGCGACCATTACGAAGTCGCCGCCGCCCTGCATCTCTTCCATCGCGAAGCCGCCACCCGGCGTGAACACCGGATAGACGGTCCGGTGCGCGGTATCCTTGGCGAGCAGCGTCGTAGTCATGGTGACGCCGCTGCGCATCGCGCCTGCGGCTTCGGATGCCAGCAGAGTCTTGCCGCGCAGCACGCCGTGTTGGTCGGCGAATGAAAAGCGCACGACCTCAAGTTTCTCTTTCTTGATAATGCGCTCGACTTGCGCGGCGGCCTTTGCCTGTGCGTCGCTCCACAGGCTGTGGCGCTCGACGAAAGTGACCGGCTTACGCGAACGCGGGGGCATTCGCCTTAATGCCCGTTAGCCCAGCTTGCGGCCTTGCGTTTTACTGCCTCGGTCTTTTGCCAATAGCCCTGCCAATCGTCGACCGGCCCGATGCCGTCGATCGCCGCCGGCCCGGTGATACTTGCCGCCTTCGCGGGATCAAGCACCATGATCGGCTTTTCGCCTTTGCCCGACTGCTCGATCGCCTGACGCAGAAGCTTGCGATATGCGCTGATCGCCTTGTCGGACGTACCGAGATGCTCGTTGGTGCGATCTTGTATTGCGCCCATCGACTCGCAGGCCCATTGGTCGTGCACATTGATGTCGGCGCCCATGCCGGTATAGGTCGCGTGCTCCTGCTCATGGGGATCAAAACCGTAGTCGTTGCTCTTGTTCTTGTTCGGGATGTAATCCGGCAACTGATAGAGCTCGAGCCGTTGGCGGCGCATCTCATCCTTGTTCACGGGCGCGCCGAAGCTGGTGAAGATCGCGTACCAATAGTGCTTCTCGTCGTCGATCGGCACATGCCATTGTGCGATCGTCATTTCGCGGCTCATCGGAATGATAAAGGCGTTCGGAAACATCAGATTGGTCACGCGCACATGCGTGCTCGCCTCGCTGATCTGCCGCAGCGTGACCAGTCGGAATCCGAATTCGGTCGGCTCGACCTCGATGCGCGGGCGCGTGAACTCGCGCATGATTTGCGACATCGGCATGTCTGAATCGCGCGAGGTGTCGCGGAACATTTTTCCGTAGGCCTGGCTCGGGTCTTCGTCGCTGAAAAACCGGTGCAGGAATGAGGTGTGCACGGGATCAATACCGACCTCGAGAGATTGCAGCCAGTTGCAGTCGATCATACCCTTGAACGCGAATGTGTGGCTGTCAGGCGCGATAAAACAGTCGAAGTGCGGAAATGCCGGCGGCTCGCCCGATCCGAGATAGGCGAACAGGATGCCGCTCTTTTCCACCACCGGATAAGATTTCTGCTTAATGTTGGTGCAGAGATTGCTGTCGTCGGGCTCGGCCGGCGTCTCAAGACACTTGCCATTTACGTCGAACAGCCAGCCGTGAAAGGCGCAACGCAGGCCGCCATTCTCAAGCCGGCCATATGAGAGATCGGTGCCGCGGTGCGGACAACGCCGGCCGATCAGGCCGTAACGGCCTTTGTCATCCTTGAAAATCACCAGGTCTTCACCGAACAGCCGGACGGGCTTCACCGGTCGGTTGCCCGAAAGCTCGTCGACGAGCGCCGCGGGCTGCCAGTAGCGCCGCATCAAGCCACCCGCCGGCGTGCCTGCGCCGGTCCGGGCGATGAAATCGTTCTGCTCCGCACTCAACATGGCTGTCCAATCCCCTATTTCGGAGCGACTCTATACGAACACCGGGAAGGACCGGAAGCGTACCGGACCAGAAGCGAAACGGCCGGCGCAATGCCGGCCGCATTTCAAATCGCTGCAGAAAACCAGCCCTAGTGGCGCGCGGCCCAACCCATATCCATGCGGCGGCGCCACGCTGTCTGCCTCAGGCCTATCAGACGGCTCGCGGCCGTCTTTGCTTCCGCGCGGCTGGCCGCCGCGCAGGTGCGATATTCGAGGTCGGAGACCCGCGACACCAGAGGCTGCTTGCGAAAGAGACGGGCGATCGCGCCAGCGCCACCATTCAGCTTCAGATCGGCAAGTGAATTCGCAACGTTGCCCGAGTGGCCGAAAGCAACAACGCGGCCGGTCATGGTGTGGCGGACTTCGTAGACTCCGGGGCCGATCGGCGCTTCGACATGATCGCCACTTTGCGCATCGGGAAATCGCTTCCAAGTGCTCCAAGTCTGGACCATGAAAATAACCTCAGTATCACTTCAAAAAGCCGCATCGGGAACGCGACAACTAATCATTGGTTCCGCCAGGTCAACTGGCTCTGTTGATAAACGGGCAATCGAGGCCGGAATTTGGCGAGCCTCCTCGTATTTACACTAATTGGCGCGGTTAATGGCTGCCGTTAATGGCCGGGCAGCACCAGCACTTTCGGCTTTGCCGGGAGACTCGCCTTCGACACCACCAGCGATGGTACCTCGGCGACTTCGACATCCCACTCCTGTCGCACGCGTTGCAGGAAACGGTCGAGCGTATAGGCGCTGAAATAGTGCATGGGGATCATCAGCGGCGCTTTCATCGCGTGCAGCACCTCGACCATGCCATCAAGATCAAGCGTGTAGGATCCGTCGACGGGCACCAGCACGACATCGACCCGACCGATCTCATTGAGCTGCTGTTGCGTGAGCGTGTGGTGCAGGTGGCCGAGGTGCGCGATGCATAGGTTCGCGACCTCAAAGATGAAAATCGAATTGCCATGCCGTTCGGTGCCGCCGTCATAGGTGCGGATATTTGTCGGCACATTGCGCACGCGGACGTCCTTGAACTGAACGTCTATGCGTGCCGGCTTCTGATCCTCGGACCAGCCGGGCAGCACATATTTGATCGCCGGATTGGGCGACAGGCTGTAGTGCGTGGTGTGTGCGTGGTTCATTGTCGCAATGTCGGGCAATACAGTCGGCTTGACGTAATCATTGTAGTCGGTCGCGATGCGCACCAGCTGCGGGCTCTCGATCAGGAACGTCGAGTGGCCGACATAAGTCAGACGTGCCTGACCGCGCTCAAGCGCGGCAAGATGGAAAGCGGCGGGCACGAAAGGCGGCCGCGCGGCGACAAGACCGGGGCAGCTCTCCATCATTTCAGGTTTGGCGGGCGAAGGTCCGGCACCTTGCGCTTGCGCCTGCACCGCAGCCGCAAAGATAGATGCCGTCGCGATGACAATTTTGACTGAAGCGCAATGCATGACATCTACCCGCGTCGATTGAAGGTGCAGGAATCTGCCATGGTTTGACCGTGCTCGCCACCGACCTCACGCGCAAATGAAGAGCGGCGCCCGAAGGCGCCGCTGAACGTCGTTCGCGTTGAGCGGTCTAGAACTGCTCGAAATACCGGCGGTCGCGCATCGAGACAATGATGCCCTTCGGCGTGACCACGACCCAGCGACCGTCCTGCCGCTTGATCCGCTCGACCGGCCCGATGCCCGGCAAAGGCGCGCCCGGCACGACCTGATAAACGTCGCCGTGACCTTGCACGTAGACATAGCCGTCGCGCGTTTCGCGGATCGTCCAGTCGGAGATGACCGATGGACGACGCGGGGATTCCGCTGCGGATGCCGGACGTGCCAGAGGCAACGGTGCTGCGGCCGGCGATGTCGGCGGCACCGTTTGCGGCGGCGTGATCGCACCGGTGATTTCCGCGCTGTCGCGCGCCAGACGCTCGCTGATCTTGGCGAATTGGCTGTGCGCCGTTTTGTTTGCGGCCTCTAAGCTCGCCTTCAGGCTGGCGACGTCCTTGGAAAGGCGCGCGATCGATTGTTGCGCCGTCTTGCTCTCTTCAAGACCTATAACATCGACCGAAGCGGGCTTGGAGAATCCGCCGGTCAGCGTCGCGCCAGCCAGCACGCCGACGGACGCGGCGATCACAACCGAAGCGGCGAGCATGGCGTGGCGCCGATGGCGCGGACGCAGGTGGAGCTGCGGCCATCGCGCACGCGCCGGAGTTGCTTGGGCAATGGTCGGCTCTTCTTTTTTATTATCGATGTTCGTCTCGTTGACCGCTGCGGCTTCGACGGCTGGCACCTTTGCCATAGGTTCGCTGGCTACGTCCGATGCCGGCGAGAGCGAAGGCGAGTCAACCAATGGCAGTTCGGTCTGCCCTTGCTGCGGTGCATTGTCCGGATTCGCTACCGGATCGCCGCCGGCACTCTCGATTTGCTTGCGCTTGGCCATGGCACTGGTCCTCGATGGGCGTTCATCAATCGCTAACCATGTTTGGTTACCAACTGGTTACCATTGGCTTGCCGGCAAGCGGCCGCGCCTCCTATCAATCGAGAGGACCTTGCACCGCGCCCGGATAACGTCGCACCGGGCGTCCTTGGGTCCCGCGTGAGATGCCGGCATCGCTGGCATCTCACGCTTAATCCCCATCCGAAAATGCAGCAGCTAGACCGCGACGCCGTTCTCGGCCGCGCATGCCTTCAGCGACACCGCCGGCCGTGCGCCGATGTGCTGGATGACTTCCGCCGCGGCGAGGCCGCCAAGGCGGGCGGCGGTACGATGATCCTTGCCGCGCGCAAGACCGGCAAGAAATCCGGCGGCGAACAGATCCCCCGCGCCGGTGACGTCCGCCACCTGTTCGACGGGCTCCGCCGGGACCGCAACAACAGCATCGCGCGAAACGACAACGCAGCCTTTTTCGCTGCGCGTCACCACTGCGAGCTTGGCCTCACCGCGCAGCGCCTTGACGGCGGTATCGAAATCGGCGGTCTCATAGAGGCTGTGCAGCTCGCGCTCGTTGGCGAACACGATATCGACGACACCTTTGCGGATCAGATCAAGAAATTCCGCGCGATAACGGTCGACGCAGAAGGCGTCCGACAATGTAAGCGCGACGCGGCGACCCGCTTTGTGCGCGATGCCCGCAGCCTTGACGAAGGCCTCCTTGGCCTGCGGCGGATCCCATAGATAACCTTCGAGGTAGGTGACCGCAGCACTCGCCACCTGCCCTTCGTCGATGTCGGCCGGCCGCAAGTCCTGGGCAGCGCCGAGAAACGTGTTCATCGTTCGCTCACCGTCCGGCGTCACCATGATATAGGAGCGCGCCGTGGACGGACCGGTCGTTGCCGGCTTGGTGTCGAACGCAACGCCGGCAGCTCGGATGTCGTGGACGAAACTCCGCCCCAACTCGTCGTCTTTCACCTTGCCGACGAATGCTGCGCGGGCGCCAAAGCTCGCTACGCCGACGATCGTGTTCGCGGCGGAACCTCCCGAACTCTCGATCGCCGGGCCCATTGCTGCGTAGATCGCCTGCGCCCGCACTTCATCGATCAGCGCCATCGTGCCCTTGTTCATGCCTTGCGCGACCAGGAAGTCATCTTCGGCGCGGGCGATCACATCGACAATGGCGTTACCGATGCCGAGCACGTCATAGCGGAGAGCAGTCATGTGTTGTCCTCTTGAATGGCGCGCGCACTATATCGAGGCATCGAGCGGCGGCAAGCTTGTGCGACTGCGTGGATGACGGGCCTGTGCCCACGGGCCTAGAGTAGCCGCGAGGGAATCACCAATATGTCGCTCGCACGCGATATCACCACCGTTGGCAGCGGCACACTGGCGTCGCGGCTGTTGGCTTATGCGCGCGACGCCTGGATTGCGGCCCTGTTGGGTGCCGGGCCGTATTCAGAGACGCTGTTTGCTGTTCTCCAGGTGGTCAATTTTTTTCGCCGCCTGTTGTCGGAGGGCGCGCTCAATAGCGCCTTCGTGCCGATCTGGACGAAGCTGCACGGCAGCACGGATGGCGCAACCAATGCCAACCGTTTCACGTGGCGCGTCCTGCTCATGATATTCTGCGTGGCGGGCAGCATTGCCCTGCTCGCCGTGTTTTTCGGACGCTATGTCATCGCCGGCATCGCACCGGGCTTCGATGACGCGCAACAATCGTTTGCGGCGTTCCTGCTGTTCCTTACCGCACCCTATATCCTGCTTGCGGGGCTCGTTGCGGTGATCGCGGCCGCTCTCAGCGCCGAAGGCCGCGTCGCCGCGGTTGCTGTCACAACCGTCTTGTTTAACCTGACCGTGCTGCTGGCGCTGCTGCTTCTGCCTGATGAACCGATTGAGCGCTATCAAATCACGTTTTGGGTCGCACTTGCCGTTACCACCGCAGGCGTAGTCCAGCTTCTGGCCGCAGCCACGGTCTGGTTGATGACGGGGAGGCGGTGGCAAAAAGCTCGCTCGCCTGCACGTGATCAGGCTGGAACGTTCTTCGGGCGGGCGCTGCCGGGCCTGATTGCAACCAGCATCCCTCAATTGAAGCTGATCGCCGCCACCGCGATCGTCTCGGTATCGCCCGCGGCCGTGTCGTGGCTTTACTACGCCAACCGCCTCTACGAGCTGCCGCTCGGTATTGCTTCGATTGCCGTAACGGCCGTGATTGTGCCGCGCATTGCAGGCGGCGTGCATGCCCGCAACGAGAGCCTATTCGCCTCGGCCCAGTCGCGCGCATACGAAATCGCTATTGGATTTGCTTTGCCGGCGGCTACCGGCTTCGCGCTCCTGGCAGAGCCGATCGCGCGCGGCCTGTTCGAGCGCGGCGCCTTCGGCGCCCAGGATACGGCTGCGGTTGCAGCGGCGCTGGTGGCAATTTGCGCGGGGCTTCCGGGACACGTGCTCGAGAAAGTATTTGGCGCGGTGTCATTCGCGCACGAGGACACGCATACCCCCATGCTTACCGCGCTTGCCGGCTTCGCCGCGGCCGTCATCGGCGGCGTGCTGCTGTTTCCACGGCTTGGATACATCGGTGTCGCGGCCGCGATTGCCGCATCCGGCTGGATCGGGGCCGGGCTGCTCGGAACACTGCTTTTTCGCCGCCGCTGGCTGCGGATCGATGCCAACGCCTGGCGACGCCTGCCTCGCATCTGCCTCGCCACGATGGCGATGGCCGCTGCGGTCGGCTTCGCCAATCATGTGATTGGCGCGGGCGTTGCGTCATCGGCCGCACGACTGGCGATTCTTGCCGCACTGGTGACACTCGGCATCGCCGTCTATTTCACCGTACTGCAAATGCTCGGCGTCGTAACGCTCAAAGAGCTAACCGCCCTGCAACGAAGATCGTAAAGGCCTTGCGCGGCGCGCCTCCGGCGTGGCATGGCTCCGGCGCAAGACAATGAGGACGGGCAATGGCGTTCAAGGAACGCGTTTTTTCCGGCGTGCAGCCAACCGGCAACCTGCACCTTGGCAATTATCTCGGCGCCATCACGAAGTTCGTGGCGCTGCAGGATCGCTATGACTGCATCTATTGTGTTGTCGATCTTCACGCCATCACCACATGGCAGGATCCGAACGAATTGCCGCGTGCCACGCGCGAGGTGACGGCCGCATTCCTGGCCTGTGGTATCGATCCGAAGAAGCACATCATCTTCAACCAGAGCCAGGTCGCGGAGCACGCCGAGCTCGCCTGGGTCTTCAACTGCGTCGCGCGCGTCGGCTGGCTCAACCGGATGACTCAATTCAAGGAGAAAGCTGGCAAGGATCGCGAAAACGCGTCCGTCGGGCTCTACGTCTATCCGAATCTAATGGCGGCCGACATCCTCGTTTACCGTGCAACGCACGTTCCCGTCGGCGAGGATCAGAAGCAGCACCTCGAGCTGTCGCGCGACATCGCCCAGAAATTCAACAACGACTTCTCGGCGTCGATCCAGGCGCACGGCTTCGGCGAAACTTTCTTTCCCCAACCGGAGCCGATCATCCAGGGTCCGGCGACGCGCGTGATGTCACTGCGCGACGGCTCGAAAAAAATGTCGAAGTCGGAGGCATCCGATTACTCTCGCATTAATCTGACCGATGACGCGGATGCCATCGCGCAGAAAATCCGCAAGGCCAAGACTGATCCGGAACCTCTGCCGAGCGAGGAGAAAGGCCTTACACCGCGTCCCGAGGCCGACAACCTGGTGGGCATCTACGCGGCGCTGCAAGGCGTGAGCAAAGCTGAAGTGCTCGGCCAATTCGGCGGCGGCCAATTTTCGACCTTCAAAACCGCGCTCGTTGATGTCGCGGTCGCGAAACTCGGGCCGATCGGCGCCGAAATGAAGAAACTCGTACAGGATCCTGTCTATATCAACTCGATACTGGCCGACGGCTCGCAGCGCGCGCAGGCAATCGCCGCCGAAACCATGAAGGCGGTCAAGGATATCGTCGGTTTCGTGCGCCGCTAGTTTGCGGCGCGGGATATCCGCCTTGTCGCCGCGCCGGGCGGCATGCCAACATTGCCCGCTTGTGCATTTGTCACAGCGCATATGATCGGACGGGAGCGTCGCGACCATGAGCAGCAAGCGCCGCAGCTACGAGGCTGGCCACAAGCGGAAATATCTGGTGGTCATCGACGACACTGAGGAATGCGACCGCGCCGTCTACTGGGCGGCAAAGCGCGCCGGTCGTACGAAGTCACAAATCGTGATGCTGCGCGTGATCGAGCCGGGCGACCGCAATCAGCAATGGCTCGGCGTTGCCGACCTCATGAAGGCTGAGGCGCAGGAGGCTGCAAACGCCGCGCTCGATAAATTCGCCGCGCGCGCAAAGAAGATCGCCAAGATCACACCCGACCGCGTCATTCGCGAAGGCAACACGTCGGAAGAGATCATCAAGCTGATCGACGAAGACGCCGACATCGGTATTTTGGTTCTGGCCGCCGGCACCGGCAAGGAAGGCCCGGGCCCCTTGGTATCGAACCTCGCCAAGACCGCCGGAACGTTTCCAATCCCAGTCGCGCTGGTGCCGGCCCATCTGAGCGACGAAGATATCGACGCCAGTTCCTGATTTGCGGCCGTTTCGCGGCCGGTTGACCTGAAGGGCCGTAAGCGCCATTTATGCGTTATGATTTGACCACCCGCGGGCCTTGAACCCGTTGAGGCAAGGAGCGATTTCGATGTTCATCCAGACCGAGGCCACGCCCAATCCGGCGACGCTGAAGTTTCTGCCCGGCCGAGCCGTGCTCGAGACCGGCACCCTCGACATGCCGACCAGGGAAGCCGCGGCGCAATCGCCGCTCGCCGCCAAGCTGTTCGATGTTGCCAATGTCGGCGCCGTGTTCTTCGGATCCGATTTCATCGCGGTGACCAAGACCGGCGGTGAATGGCAACAGCTCAAGCCTGCAATCCTGGGCGCCATCATGGAGCACTACATGTCAGGTGCTCCGCTGCTTGCCGGCGACGCGGCCCCGGCCGATGCCGCAGCGGACGAATTCTTTGACGCCAAGGACGCCGAGACCGTCGCCACCATCAAGGATCTGATCGAGACGCGCGTGCGCCCGGCAGTGGCGGGTGACGGCGGCGACATCACCTTCCGCGGCTACAAGGAAGGCATCGTCTACCTCAACATGAAGGGCGCATGCTCGGGCTGCCCGTCGTCGACGGCGACCCTCAAGCACGGCATCCAGAACCTGCTCAGGCACTTCGTTCCCGACGTTGTCGAAGTAAGGCCGATGTAGGCCCAATATCTGAACAATTTCGACGATGCCCGGCCCACAGCCGTCCGAAGAACGGCGTGCTTTCGCACGCCTATGGCGCCGGGCATCGACGTTTTGGCGTTGTTGTGAAGACGTGGCAGGCGCGCTGACAAGCCCGGCCATGACGGTGGTAAACTCAACTCATGCGCGTTCTTGCCATCGATACCGCGCTCGAGGCCTGCTCGGTCGCCGTGCTGGACACCGAGCGCGCGGATTTGCGCGCGCATGAATCGTTGCCGATGCAGCGCGGACATGCCGAAGCGTTGATGCCCCTGCTCGCGCGCGTACTCGGCCGCGTGCAGCTTGATTTCTCCGCTCTTGACCGTGTCGCAGTCACCACCGGGCCGGGGAGTTTCACCGGTCTGCGGGTCGGCATTGCGGCCGCGCGCGGCATCGCACTTGCTTCGGGCAAGCCGGCGATCGGACTGACGACATTTGCGGCCTTTGCCGCGCCATTTATCGCGGCCGATGATACACTCCCGGTCGTGGTCGCGATCGATGCACGGCACGATCATGTGTACCTGCAGGTCTTCGGTCCGGGCGGCCGCACGCTTGTTGCACCGCGCGTCGCGCCGCTACGCGAGGCCTTGCGTGTTTCATCGACCGGCGCACCGCGCATCACCGGCACCGCCGCTGCAAAACTGGCAACGCTGTGGCCTGCAGGCGAGCGTCCGCCTACTAAGGTCGAGCAGCGCAGCGCACCCGACATCAATTGGGTCGCGCGCCTCGGCGCCGCAGCGGCAGACACCGGCACACCTCCCAAACCTTTGTACCTTCGTCCGCCCGACGCCCACCCGCAGGACGCTGTGCAATTGGCCCGTCGATGATCGGCTTCATCAGCAACTTGTTCGGCCGCGCCGAACCAAGGATAACCGAGGCGAGCACGCGCGACGCCTCCGCGATCGCGTCGCTCCACGGTAGCTCATTTCGCCGCGGCTGGAGCGAGCAGGAGGTAGAGGGTTTGCTTCTTGATCGCCATGTGATCGCACACCGTGCAATCGGCGGCGCAAAGCTAAACGGATTTATCCTGTCACGGCTTGTGGAGGATGAGGCGGAAATCCTTTCCGTCGCCGTCTCCGAGCGACAACGCGGCCGCGGGCTTGCGCGCGCGTTGCTGAACCTTCACCTGCGCCGCCTCGCCGGCCTTGGTGCACGCACCATTTTCCTTGAAGTCGATGAGCATAATGTGCCTGCCCTGCGGCTGTATCAGCACGCCGGATTCCACGAAATTTCACGTCGTCCCGGTTATTATCCCGGGGCCGACGCAACGGCCGCCACTGCGCTGATTCTGCGGCGCGACTTGGTCTGAGCGTGCGGTGGACACATGCCTGACACGGCCAATATGATATCGGGGGTCGGGGTGAAGGACCTGGGCTCCAGAGAGACGCCGACGTGACCGCCGCGAACAAGCGCAACATCGAGAAGAAAAACATCGAGGCGCTATGCGCCGCCAAGGGCATGCGCATGACCGAGCAGCGTCGGGTGATCGCGCGCGTGCTCGCGGAGTCGGACGATCATCCGGATGTTGAGGAACTCTACCGGCGCTGTGCCAAGGTCGACGAGCATATTTCAATTTCGACCGTCTATCGCACGATGCGGCTTTTTGAAGATGCCGGGATTATCGAGCGGCACGATTTCCGTGATGGGCGGGCACGCTATGAAACCAGCCCCGATGCCCACCACGATCATCTGATCAACCTGCGCAACGGCGAAGTGATCGAATTTCAATCCGAGGAAATCGAGCGCCTGCAGGCCGAAGTCGCGCGCAAGCTGGGCTACAAGCTTGTCGACCATCGGCTCGAGCTCTACGCCGTGCCGCTCAGCGACGACAAGAAGCGCTAGGCACCGGAACAAGATGCCGATAGCGCGCGCGCTTTTCATCGCGGCATTCTTCTTCACGATGACGCCGCTACTGATCTCACTCCAGTGGACGCTTGGCAAGCTTGGACTGCCCGGTTGGGGCTTCATCGCTTCGAATTACTATCGCGTGCTGTGCGCACTGCTCCGCATACGCGTGCACGTGAACGGCGCGCCGATGCACGACCGTGCTGTCCTCTACGTCTCCAATCATGTCTCGTGGGCCGATATTCTCGTCATCGGCTCGCTTGCGCCCGTTGCCTTTATTGCCAAGCGTGAAGTGGCAAGCTGGCCGCTGGTCGGCATCACGGCGAAAGTGCAGCGGACGGTCTTTGTCGACCGCACGCGTCGCCATCAGACCGGTGATGCCGTAGCCGACATCCTCAAGCGGCTGAAGGATGGCGTGTCGGTGGTCCTGTTCGCCGAGGGTACTTCAAGCGACGGCAACCGTGTTCTACCATTCCGCTCCGCGTTGCTTGGCGCGGTCGAAGAGGCGTCCGCGCATGCGGGCAACATCGTTATTCAGCCGATGTCTATCAGCTACACCGGGCTGCACGGCATCCCCATGGGCCGCCAGCACCGCCCGCTGGTGGCGTGGTATGGCGATCTCGATTTCCTGCCGCACATCAAGACATTCATCGAGCAGGGTGCGGTCGACGCCGTCGTCAGCTATGGCGAAGCAGTTCCGGCAGATGTTGAGATCGACCGCAAAACCATGACCAAGCGGCTCGAAAGCTCGGTGCGCGGACTGCTCGCCTCGGCCTTGCGCGGCCGGCCTTTAGCCGTGCAAAACGCGCATTCAGGCTGAAGATTTATTGTCCGGGCGGGCCACTAAGTCTTAAAATCGTTGTAAAATCAAATATATGGTCTCTCGGGACAAATCCCGGCACGGCGGCTAGATTGGATACGCCTCGCATCGAAATGGCATGAGCAAAGCGCGCAAGGTCCACGTCAAATCATTCGGCTGCCAGATGAACGTCTACGATTCCCATCGTATGGCGGACACCTTGGCGCCCGAAGGCTACAACGAAACGGCATCGCCCGAAGACGCCGACCTTGTCATCCTCAACACCTGCCATATCCGCGAAAAGGCGGCTGAAAAGGTCTATTCCGAGATCGGCCGCATCCGGGAAATGAAGGAAACAGCAGCGCGCGACGGCCGTCGCATGCTGATTGCTGTCGCCGGCTGCGTCGCCCAGGCAGAAGGCCGCGAAATCATCCGGCGTGCGGGCGCCGTTGACCTGGTGGTCGGCTCGCAGAACTACCATCGGCTGCCGGAGATGGTCGCGCGCGCGCAACGGGGCGAGAAAGTTATCGACACCGATTTTCCGGTCGAGGACAAGTTCGATGTCCTAGCGGCGCCGAAGCGCGATGCGATCGCCAAACGCGGCATCTCGGCATTCGTCACTGTGCAGGAAGGCTGCGACAAGTTCTGCACGTTCTGCGTTGTGCCCTACACGCGTGGCGCGGAAGTATCGCGCCCGGTTGAGAAGGTCGTCGCCGAAGTCGAACGGCTGGCGGACGGCGGCGTGCGCGAAGTGACGCTGATCGGACAGAACGTAAATGCCTATCACGGGCCCGGACCAGACGGAGCGGCATCAAGCCTCGGCAGATTGCTTCGCCGCCTTGCCGAGGTCCCCGGCATTCTTCGTCTGCGTTACACGACGAGCCACCCCCGCGACATGGATGACGATCTGGTCGCGGCCCATCGCGACTTGCCCGAGCTGATGCCCTACGTGCACTTGCCCGTGCAATCCGGTTCCGACAGTATCCTTGCGGCGATGAACCGCAGGCATACGCGCAAGGACTATCTCGACGTGATTGCGCGTCTTCGTGCCGGCCGCACGGATCTTGCTTTCACGTCCGATTTCATCGTCGGCTTCCCCGGTGAAAGCGAATCGGATTTCCGCGAAACCCTCGCGCTGGTGGACGAGGTCGGTTACGCCGGCGCATTTTCATTCATGTATTCGCCGCGCCCTGGCACGCCCGCCGCCGAAATGAAAGAGCAGATCCCGGCGGACTTGAAGTCCGAGCGCCTGCAGCGGCTGCAAGCCACCATTACGCGCAATCAACGCTCGTTTAACGCCGGTTTTGCCGGACGCACCGTCGACGTGCTTCTCGAAAAGCCGGGCAAACTGCCCGGGCAGCTTGTGGGCCGGTCGCCGTACCTGCAGGCCGTTCAGGTCATGGCGCCGGCCGAATGCATCGGCTCGGTGCACCGCGTGATCATCGACGACGTCGGCAGCAACAGCCTGTTCGGTACTCTCGCAGATGACAGCCGTGCAGTAACGCTCACAGCAGCAGGAGCCTGAAGCAGCCTTGCGCACAAAGGATCCCGTGATCCCGCCCGCTGCCGCCTCCGAGGAGACGGCCACGACCCAGACCGTGCTTGCTTTCGAAGACAACAAGCTCGCGTCGGTGCTGTTCGGACAATACGGACAAAATCTGGCGCTGATCGAGCGTCGTCTTGGCGTGGTCGCGGAGCAACGGGGCAATCACGTTACGATCGAAGGCTCGCGCGGCGCCTGCGAACAGGCGCGTCACGTTCTTGAGGGACTTTATGAGCAGCTCAAGCGCGGCCGCGACTTGAGCCAGGGCGATGTCGAAGGCGCCATCCGCCAGGCCATCGCTCAGGGCTCGCTCTTTGACTACGACCCTGCCGCTCCGCGCCCGGCATTCGAGGAGATCAACCTGCGCAAGCGGCCGGTGCGGGCCCGCACGGCCGCCCAGGATGCCTATATCCGCGCGCTCAAGCGTCATGCTTTGGTCTTCGGGACTGGGCCTGCGGGCACAGGCAAGACCTGGCTTGCGGTTGCCCACGCGATTCAGATGTTCGAGCGTAAAGAGGTCGACCGCATCATATTGTCGCGACCTGCCGTCGAGGCCGGCGAGCGTCTCGGCTTTCTTCCGGGCGACATGCGCGAAAAGGTCGATCCTTATCTGCGTCCGATCTACGACGCGCTGTACGACTTGATGGACGCGCGGATCGTCGAACGGGCGCTGCAGGGCGGTGAAATTGAAATTGCGCCGCTTGCCTTCATGCGCGGCCGCACCCTCTCGAACGCCGCCGTTATCCTGGACGAGGCGCAGAATACGACCTCCATGCAGATGAAAATGTTTCTCACGCGGCTGGGCGAAAACAGTCGCATGATCGTCACGGGCGATCCCAGCCAGGTCGATCTTCCGCATGGCCAGGCATCTGGCCTCGCGGAAGCCGTCAACCTGCTGAAAGGCATTGAAGGCGTCGGTCATGTGGCGTTCACGCATGAAGACGTAATCCGCCACGAGCTCGTGGCCCGCATCGTCGAGGCCTATGATCGCGGCGTCCCCGCGCGCGAGGGAAAAGGATGAAGACGCCGCCGGGGCGGCCCCCGTCGCCGCTGCACATCGACCTTCGGATTGAGTCACCGCTCTGGGACGGCCAGCCTCTGGCCGAAAAAACCGTGCGGAACTCGGTCCTTGCCGCGGCCGCAGCGCTCTCAACAGCGAGCGGTGAAGTCAGTATTGTGCTCACCAACGATTCGGCGATCCGCTCGCTCAACCGGGACTGGCGCGGCATCGACAAGCCGACCAACGTTTTGTCTTTTCCCGCCTCGGGCCCCGGCACCGGCGAAGGCGTACGGCTGCTTGGGGATATCGTGATCGCTTTCGAGACGCTCAAACGGGAATGCGCCGATGAGAACCGCGACTTTCTTCATCACCTCGCCCACCTCGCGGTGCATGGGTTTCTCCACCTCAACGGCTACGACCACCAGACTGCCGCGCAGGCTGAGGCTATGGAAGGGCTCGAAAGCAGGATCATGACGCGTTTGAACATGCCCGATCCCTACCGCGCCCACGATCTTGGCCACGCCTGACCGCCATGCCTGAAAGCGATCCATCTAGTTCACGGCCCGCCGGCGCGCCCTCATACGAGCCGCGAAACCTGCCGGTGCCGGTGCCGCCGGCGCGCAACGGCGGCGAGAATTGGTTCATCCGCGCGCTGCGCGCGCTGTTCGGGTGGAAGCCGAATATTGCACGCGCCGATCTGCAGGACGTTCTCGATGCCATTGGGCCTGGCGATTCCGGGTTCACGCCGGACGAAAGCCGGATGCTCAGGAACATCCTCGGCCTGCGCGAACGCCGCGTCGGCGACGTCATGGTGCCGCGCGCCGACATCATCGCCGTCCAGCAGGACATCAAGCTCGGCGAATTGATGCGGGTGTTCGAGGGGGCAGGCCATTCGCGGCTTGTGGTGTACAACGACACCCTCGATGACCCGATCGGCATGGTCCACATCCGCGACCTGATCGCCTTCATGACCGCGCGCGCGACGGCCAATCCGGAAAAAAACGCCAAGCGTAAGAAGCCGCTGCCCGCAGGCCTCGACCTGAAGGCAATCAACCTCGGCACCCCGCTGTCGGCGACGAAGATCGCTCGCGAGATCCTGTTCGTGCCGCCGTCGATGCGCGTCATTGATTTGCTGGCGCGCATGCAGGCGACTCGAATTCACCTGTCGCTGGTGGTCGACGAATATGGTGGCACCGACGGGCTCGCTTCCATTGAGGATATCGTCGAGCAGATTGTCGGCGATATCGCCGACGAACACGACGAAGACGCAACGCCCGAAATCACGCAACTGCCCGACGGCTCATTTGTTGCCGATGCGCGCGCCAAGATCGAAGACGTCATCGCGATCGTCGGCAACGATTTCGACGTTGGCGACGCTATAGACGACGTCGACACCATCGGCGGATATCTAGTGACGCGCGCGGGGCGCCTACCCGTGCGCGGAGAGATCGTGCCTGGCCCGGATCTTTTCGAGTTCGAAGTCCTCGATGCCGATCCACGCCGCGTCAAGCGTGTACGGATAATTCGGCTGAAAGAGAGACGCGAGCGGCCGCGCGAGGCGCGCAAGCGCAACGAGGCCGATGGCATGTTCTCGAGCGTTGCAACTTCGCCGGCTGCGCCCGATGACAAGTCACCCCGCAACGACACCGGTCCGGCCGGCGTGCGCCAGCCGTGATCATTCCCCGCCTCGCCCACGCCGTCGTGCTCGCCATTGGCTGGCGACGCGCAAACATTGCATTCGTTGCCGGCGCCGCGTCGGCTTTGGCGATGCCGCCCACCAACGCATGGCCTGTCTTGTTCGTGACATTTCCGATCTTGGTCTGGCTCGCGGACGGATCCACCGCCGGACGCTGGAGCGGCGCGATCACCGCTGCGGTGGCCGGCTGGTGTTTTGGTTTCGGATATTTCCTCGTAGGACTTTATTGGGTCGGATACGCCTTTCTCGTCGACGCCAAGACCTTCGGCTGGCTTTTGCCTGTCGCCGTTGCCGGACTACCCGCTTATTTGGCGCTTTACACGGGCCTTGGACTTGCGATCGCTCGGCTGATCTGGGTACGCGGGCCTGAACGAATCCTGGCGCTCGCGGCCGCGATGACCGCCGCGGAATGGCTACGCGGCCGCCTGCTCAGCGGGTTTCCCTGGAATACGTTCGGCTACGCGCTGACTGAGCCGCTCGTACTCGCACAAAGCGTTTCGTTGACTGGAATCTGGACCCTTACATTTCTCTGCGTCACCATTTGCGCGAGCCCTGCGGTCATCGCCGACGACAAGGCCGACACGCGACATCCGTATCGTCCTCTCGTTTTCGGGCTGATTGTCCTCGCAGGGCTCGCTGGCTATGGCACCGCAAGGCTGTGGTCGCACCCTACGGAATACGTGAACGGCGTCCGCCTGCGCATCATGCAGCCCAATTTGCAGCAAGATGACAAATTCAATTACTCGGCAAAGGCGGATGTAATGAGCCGTTACTTGCGTCTATCGGATCGCGCCACAAGCCCAAGTTCGAGCGGCATCCGTGACGTGACGCATCTCGTTTGGCCGGAAGCGGCTTTTCCTTTCTTTCTGACGCGCGAGCCTGACGCGCTTGCGCAAATCGCCGACTTGATCAGGCCGTCAACGGTACTGATAACGGGCGCAGTGCGGGCGGCGTCGGATGCCAACCCGCGCGACCAGCGCGCGTACAATTCGATTTATGTGATCGACCCCAATGGGTCGATCCGCGGCATTTACGACAAGGTGCATCTTGTTCCGTTCGGCGAATACCTGCCGTTCCAACGCGTGCTCGAACGGCTTGGCTTCATGCAATTGACGAAAGTAATCGGCGGCTTTCTTTCGGGTGATCGCCGACGTCCGATGGATATTCTCGGCGCACCAAAAATGCTGCCATTGGTCTGTTACGAGGCGATCTTTCCTGGTGCCGCAGTGCCGCCCGGCGAGCGGCCGGGCTGGATGGTCAATGTTACGAACGATGGCTGGTTCGGAATCAGCTCCGGGCCCTATCAGCATTTCCAGCAGGCGCGCGTCCTTGCGATCGCCGAAGGGCTGCCCTTGGTACGCGCAGCCAACACCGGCATCTCGGCGGTGGTCGACCCCGTCGGGCGCGTCATTAATGCACTGCCCTTGGGAATCGAAGGTGTGCTGGACGCCCGGCTGCCGGCTGCAATCGAACCGACACTGTACGTGAAGTACGGTAACTACCTCTTGGGTTCCGCTTTGTTACTTAGTTTGCTTGTCGTAGGGCGTCGGCGGTTTCGCGCGTAGATTGCGCAATTGTTCACAGCATTATGCAAGTTGCTGCATGAAAATCAGGCAGCAAAATCGCCACTAAACAAAATACCACCGGAATGTAGTGATACAAATTCCACTGACATCTATGACTAAATTTACGTGGCGTTTCCCGATTACAAGGACTCGCGCATTGCGTTAGCGCCTTCGCTTGTGACAACTATGCCCGAAATGGGGGCATAGGAGAAATCTATGGCTAAGAAGGCGCCGAACCCGATCGACAGATACGTCGGTTCACGCGTCCGTATGCGCCGAATGATGCTCAGCATGAGTCAGGAAAAGCTTGGCGATGCTCTTGGGCTCACTTTCCAACAAGTGCAGAAATACGAAAAGGGAACTAACCGCATTGGCGCCAGCCGTCTGCAGCAAATTGCGCACACCCTCCAGGTGCCGGTTTCGTTCTTTTTCGAAGGCGCGCCGCATTCGTCGGGGCATGCCGGCGGCATGAGCGAAGCGCCCTCGCCGGCCTACGTCGCCGACTTCCTTGCGACGTCCGATGGCCTGTCCTTGACCAAGGCATTTATGCGCATAAAGAGCAGCAAGCTGCGGCGGCGGATCGTCGACCTCGTCGAACAAATCGCCGGCATCAACTGACCCAGGGTCATATCCCATCGTTTTGAGGCATCTGCCCAACGCTGCCCGCATCTTGACCTGCATCGCCGCCGCTGCAAGAACCACCCCCGACATGGCATTAGGCGGCAACGCAGCCGCGCCACGGAAGGAGTTGCAGCGGTGGCTCACACGAATTTTCTTTTTACCAGCGAGTCGGTTTCGGAAGGTCATCCGGACAAGGTCTGCGATCAGATTTCTGACGCGGTGCTCGACGCATTTCTGGAAAACGACATCAAGCTCGGCATCGCCGACGACAGCTTGGTGAACACGCGGCTTGGCTGCGAGACCCTTGCAACAACCAATAAGATCGTCATCGCCGGCGAAGGGCGCGGTCAGGCGCCGTTGTTCCGCAAGCATGACGACAAAGTCGTGGTCGATCGGGAACTCATCACCAAGATTGCACGCGATGTCGTGAGGGACCTCGGCTATGACCAGGACGGCTTTTCGTATTACGGCGCGGACGTCGAGGTACTGCTGCATGGCCAGTCGCCTGACATCGCGATGGGCGTGAATGCAAAGAAGAAGAAGGGCGGAGAGGAAGAAGGTGCTGGCGACCAGGGCATGATGTTCGGCTTCGCCTGCACCGAGAGCGAGGTCTACGAGAAGAACTCCTTCATGCCGGCGCCGATCTATTTTGCGCACAAAATCCTCAAGGTTCTTTCGGAAAAGCGCCGTTCCGGCCAGCTCTACGACCTGCAGCCCGATTCGAAGAGCCAGGTCACCGTTCGTTACGTCGACGGCAAACCAATCGGCTGTACCAAGGTCGTGGTATCGACCCAGCACAATGCGCAGAGCCGCAATGGCAAGAAATATACGCCTGGCCTGATCAAGGAGATGATCTCCGACGCCGTGGAGTCCGCGCTCCCAAAAGGATGGATGCCGAGGAAGCCCTCCGACTTCCTGGTCAACCCGACCGGCAACTTCGTGATTGGCGGACCCGACGGCGATTGTGGTCTTACCGGCCGCAAGATCATCGTCGATACGTACGGTGGCTACGCACCCCATGGTGGCGGTGCGTTCTCCGGAAAGGATCCGACCAAGGTTGACCGTTCGGCAGCCTATGCTGCGCGCTATCTTGCCAAGAATGTTGTCGCTGCCGGCGTCGCCGAGCGCTGCACGATCCAGGTCGCCTATGCTATCGGCGTCGCTGATCCGATGTCGGTGCTGGTCGATACACACGGCACAGGCAAGGTTGAGGAGAAAAAGCTCGAGAAGATTTTGCCCGAGTTGTTCCGGCTCACTCCAACCAACATCCGCCGCACGCTCAAGCTCAACCGGCCGATCTACAGGCGCACCGCAGCCTACGGGCATTTCGGCCGCGCGCCTGACAAGGACGGCGGCTTCTCCTGGGAGAGGACCGACCTCGCCTCAGCAATCCGCAGCGCGGTGAGATAGACGCCGTTTCCGACATCGCCTCTTCGCACTAAGCTGGTATCGCCGGGGCACGCCTATGCCCCGGCGATGTTGCTTAGGATCGTACGGCATTGCCACACAAATCGGAATCACCGGGACACGCCGCTTTGCAGCAGCACGGTGATGGCAAAAAAGAGCCAACGCGCGCGTTCTTCGGCCGCCGCAAGGGTCACCCACTCAAGCCGCGGCAAGCGGCCCTTTTCGATACATTGCTGCCGAAGCTCGCTCTTGACCTCGGCAAACCGGCACCTCTCGATCTCCGCAAGCTGTTTGCAAGCGAAGTCGACAGCGTGCGGCTCGAGATCGGATTTGGCGGCGCCGAGCATCTGATTTCGGAGGCAAAGGCACATCCACAGATCGGGTTTCTGGCGACAGATGCCTTTGTGAATTCCATCGCCAAAGCATTGGTTGCCATTAACGACAGCACCTTGGCCAATATCCGTCTTTATTTTGGCGACGCGAGCGATCTCGTCGACTGGCTGCCCAGCGGAGGACTGTCGCGCATCGACCTGCTCTACCCAGATCCTTGGCCGAAGCGACGCCACTGGAAGCGGCGATTCATACAGGATGAAAGTTTGACGCGACTCGCGCGTATCCTGAAGCATGGCGGCGAGCTGCGGTTTACCACCGATATCGCCAACTACGCCGCTTACGCGCTCGCCCGGGTCTTGCGCTCGAACGATTTCAAATGGACGGCAGAATGTGCAGATGACTGGCGCAAGCCGTGGGTTGGGTTTTGCGGCACGCGTTACGAGGCAAAAGCCAAGCGCGAAGGGCGCAAGCCAGCCTATTTCATATTTGAGCGCAGATGACTATTCCCCGGTGCCCTGACGCACCTGCCAGAACCGGACGACACGCTGTGCCGTTGTCGCCGTCAGCCGCTCGAAATTTTCGCGCGCCGCGTCGAGCGACTGCGGCGAGGGCTTCGGGCCGGGGCGAGCTCGCAGAATGGCTTTCACAGTCAGCCACCCGAATCCAACCGCACGCGCCAGGATCAGGACCGGATCGGCGCGGTCGCCGTTCATCAGCCGGTCCACGACCTCGACGGGAACTGCGCATACCGTTGCCAGAGCGGCAATAGTTTCCTCGTATTTTCCCGCGTTGGCAAATTCGGCAATATCGCTCTCACCGAGCTTGCGTTCCTTGTGCAGGGCGCGAACTGCGGCAAGAGCCGCCGTATAGTTGCGCGGTGCGGCTTTTGCGGCAACCTCGTCGGTGACCTGCGCAAGGATGCGCCGGATTTCCGCCTGCGTTTCCGGTTTCGCTTTTGACAACAGCCGCTTCTGAACAACCTCGCTTGCCTGCATCAAAAGTTGCCGAAAAAGACGCGGCGGAATATCGGTACGCATCCCGACTTTTTCCGCGAGAATGCCGTCTTGCTCGGCACGCTTCACAAGCGTCGTGAATGCATTTGTCGAAAGTTGCGCATGAAGATTGTTAGCAATCGAGCGTGCGACATCCCGATTGCCGCGTTCAACCAGGATGTCGGATAGCGCCTCGCCGATTCCAAGCCGTGTCGACATTGCGAGCAAATGCGCCTGGCTTTTTGTTTCGGCGATGTGCATCAAATCGCTCTCGTTGATCCGTGCCTGCCTCAGAATTGGGCCGGCGACTTCAATGTCGTCATTCTTGGCGAGCGTGCTCACAACGCCGGCCGGCGCATTTGGAACAGGCGCAATGCGGCGGGCGAGTTCAGCGAGCGCCTTCGCTTCGATTTCTTCGATAAGGCAACCGATGACATCGTCGAACAGCGCGACGTGCTCGGCGTTGAAGCTCGGCACACCGTCGAGGAACAGTGTGGTGATGCGGCGGAGGGTTTCCGCTCGCTTTTCAGCCGAACCGTGCTGGACGACGTCTTCCAGTTCCGGAAGCAGCGAGGCGGGAACACCCATACAAAGACCTGCAAACGCCAAAAAATCGCTCGTGCCGGAGGCTTTACACAAATTTAAGGGCAGATTCTGAAGGAACGGTTATTCGTTAATCGGCACCCCGACCCTTGCGCGGGGGCAAGAAATCGCTATATTTCGGGCGTTACTGACACCCTCATTACCGAACGGGTTTTGAGAGTGGGTCCTGCGGGGCCCGCTCTTTTTTGTTACCAAATGCCGACAAGCGACACGTTGCAGAACTTCGCGGCCAGCGCCGCAGCGGATGAACCGCGGCTCGTCACCGAGCCGGGGCTTCCCGCGCGCGTCGCCGCGATTGTGGAGCCCGTAGTTGAGCAGCTCGGTTACCGCCTGGTGCGTGTGCGCGTATCGCGCGCCGAAGGCTGCACTGTGCAGGTCATGGCTGAGCGGCCCGATGGCACGATGACGGTTGAGGACTGCGAGATGGTGTCGCGCGCGCTGTCACCGGTCCTCGATGTAGCGGATCCAATCGACCGGACCTATCGGTTGGAGATTTCGTCTCCCGGGATCGATCGTCCACTGGTGCGCAAGTCCGATTTCGAGCGCTATGCCGGGCATCTCGCCAAGATCGAGACCGCTATCCCGTTCGAAGGCCGCAAGCGCTTTCGCGGCGTACTCGCCGGAACAGAAGGCGAAGCGGTACGCATCCGCCGTGACGATGTTGCAGAGGGCGAACCGACAGAAGTCCTGCTTCCGATCGAGGAAATGAGCGAAGCCAAGCTCATTTTAACCGATGATCTGGTGACCGAAGCGCTGCGACGAGAAAAATACGCCAAGCGCGACGCGCGCGCGGCGCGGAGAGAATTGCGACGCGAAGAAAGACATTCACGGCATCGGCCGCAGAGGCCTGCCGCTAAAGGAGGAGAATGAGCTATGGCTGTCAGCGCCAACAGGCTCGAACTATTGCAGATTGCCGATGCGGTCGCACGCGAGAAAGCGATCGACCGTGGCATCGTGATCACAGCGATGGAAGATGCAATCGCCAAGGCTGCACGCTCGCGATACGGCGCGGAAACCGACGTTCATGCTGAGATCGAGCCGAAGACAGGCGATCTGCGGTTGACCCGTCATATGCTGGTGGTGGAAGCCGTCGAGAACCCGTCCAACCAGATCACCCTGGACGAGGCGCGTAAGCGCCATCCAGCCGCGCAGGTCGGCGACACGATCGCGGATCCTTTGCCGCCGCTCGAGTACGGCCGCATCGCCGCACAATCGGCCAAGCAGGTTATCGTCCAGAAGGTGCGCGAGGCGGAGCGCGACCGGCAGTACGCCGAATACAAGGATCGCATCGGCGACATCGTCAACGGCATCGTCAAGCGCGTCGAATACGGCAACGTCGTTGTCGATCTCGGCCGGGGTGAGGCGATCGTGCGGCGTGACGAAATGCTCCCGCGCGAAGTCTTCCGGAATGGCGACCGGATCCGCGCCTATATTTACGACGTTCGGCGCGAACCGCGCGGCCCGCAGATCTTCCTGTCGCGCACGCATCCGCAATTCACTGCCAAATTGTTTGCGCAGGAGGTGCCCGAAATCTACGACGGCATCGTTGAAGTCAAGGCGGTCGCCCGCGATCCAGGATCGCGCGCCAAAATCGCCGTGATATCCCGTGATTCCTCAGTCGACCCCGTCGGCGCCTGCGTCGGCATGCGCGGCTCGCGCGTGCAGGCAGTAGTGAACGAGCTGCAAGGCGAGAAGATCGACATCATTCCGTGGTCGCACGATATCGCCACGTTCGTCGTGAACGCGCTTGCACCGGCCGAAGTGGCAAAGGTTGTGCTGGATGAAGATAGGGAGCGTATCGAGGTCGTTGTTCCGGACCAGCAGTTGTCGCTGGCGATCGGGCGTCGAGGCCAAAACGTGCGTCTTGCCTCGCAACTCACCGGCTGGGACATCGATATCCTGACGGAGCAGGAAGAATCCGAACGCCGTCAGGCCGAGTTCGAAAACCGCACCAAGATCTTCGTGGAGGCGCTCAACCTCGATGAAGTCGTTGGTCAGCTTCTTGCCTCGGAAGGCTTCGGCTCAATCGAAGAGCTTGCGCTTGTCGACGAGAAGGAAATCGCCGGCATCGAGGGTTTCGACGCAGATACGGCCCGCGAGCTGCAGGAGCGCGCCAAGGAATACCTGGCTCAGCAGGAAGCTGAGCTCGACGACAAACGTAAGGAGTTGGGCGTCGAGGACGCGCTTAAGGACGTGCCCGGCGTGACCACCAAGATGCTGGTGGCGCTTGGTGAAAATGGCGTCAAGACCGTGGAGGATCTGGCAGGCTGCGCCACGGACGATCTGACCGGCTGGACAGAGCGCAAGAACGGCGAGACCAAGCACGAGCCAGGCTTTCTCGATGGTCTCGGCATTTCACGCGAGGACGCCGAGGCCATGATCATGCAAGCCCGCCTGAAGGCTGGCTGGGTCACGGAAGCCGAGCTCGCTCCGCCTCCAGCGGAAGAGGCGGCCGAAGAGCCTGCACAGCCCCAAGCCTGACGGAGTTGGCCCGACGATGCTGGCAATCGCGCAGGACGGAGAACTCGACCGTGGAGCGACGAGTGTCGCCGCCGCGACCGAGCGCACCTGTGCGCTGACACGCGCAGTCAGGCCGATCTCTGAATTGATGCGGTTTGTTGTAGGCCCCGCCGGAGAGGCCGTTCCCGACGTGAAGCGTAAATTGCCCGGCCGGGGCATCTGGGTTACTGCGACCCGCGCTGCGATCGCGGACGCCACCGAGCGCAACGTTTTTACCAGGGGCTTCCGCAGAGAGGTACGCGTCCCCCGGGATCTGGCGGCGCAGACTGAAAGGCTGCTCGAACGCGCGGCGCTCGACGCATTGGCAATCGCCGGCAAAGCCGGCGCAATCGTCGGCGGCTTTGCCAAGGTCGAGGTGGCGCTCGGCCGCGACGACGTCCTGGCCCTGATCCGCGCATCCGACGCGGCAGACAATGGCAACCGCAAGCTTGCCGCCGCTTTGCGGCGCAATACTGGGGGCAAACCGGGCGAAATCGCCATCATCGATACGTTTACCGGCGCCCAATTGGATTTGGCATTAGGCCGCCCAAATGTGGTACATGCAGCCCTGCTTGCCGGACCCGGAAGCGAGACATTTCTCGCGCGCGTTGCGCGTCTGACGCGTTTTCGGACCGGTTTTTCGCCCGATGCAGTTAGCGCGCATGCGCCGACGGACGGCGCATAAGGACACAGTACGGAATGAGCGAGACAAAGAACCCCGGCGAGAAAAAACTTAGCGTCTCCGGCAAGACGCTGACGCTCAAGCCTCGTTCCGAGACGGGAACGGTGCGCCAAAGCTTCAGCCATGGCCGAAGCAAGCAGGTCGTGGTCGAGAAGGTCAAACGGCGCGCGGTCGGGGGCGAAACCAAGGCGGAAGCCCCGCCCGCAGCCGAACCCAAGAAGCCTGCCGGCAAGGCTGCTGCAGCGTCGGCAGCCGGCCGCGCCGCGGTGCAAGCCGAGACTGCCCCCAAGCCAAAGCCTTCAGGCGTCGTGCTCCGCACACTGACCGAAGAAGAGCGGAGTGCCCGCGCCCATGCGCTCGCCGACTCGCGCGTGCGTGAAGCCGAAGAGCGTAAAATTGCTGAAGAAGAGGCCCGCCGCCGTGCCAGCCGCGAAGCGACCCATCGTACCGAACGCGAGGCCGCGGAAGCACGCAAACGCGATGAAGAAGAGCGTCGCAAACACGACGAGGAAACCAAGCGCAAGGCTGGTGAAGTCGCCAAGAAGCGATTCGGCGTGGATGAAGCTCCGCGCAGCGGACCGGGCGCCCGTCTCACGCTCGAAGCCGACGAAGATGAAGCGCCGCGCAGCCGGCGTGGCGCCGGCCGACCCGCAACCGCTCCGCGCGCGGCGCCTCGTGTTGGTACCGAGAAACAGCGCGGACGTCTTACCGTCATCAATGCGCTTAGTGCCGGTGAAGTTCGCGAGCGTTCAGTCGCCTCATTTCGCCGCCGTACCCAGCGGCTCAAGGGCGTCACGTCGGCGGAGCCGAAAGAAAAGCTCGTGCGCGAGGTCACTATTCCCGAAGCGATCACCATTCAGGACCTCGCCAACCGCATGTCCGAGCGCGCGGTCGACGTAATCCGCCTGCTCATGAAACAGGGGCAGATGGCGACCATCAATGACGTGATCGACGCCGATACCGCTCAACTCATCGCCGAAGAAATGGGCCATACCGTGCGCCGTGTGGCAGAAGCCGACGTCGAAGAGGGTCTTTTCGACGTAGCTGACGACCCGGCGCAGCTCGCGCCACGCGCTCCCGTCGTCACTGTTATGGGCCATGTCGATCACGGAAAAACGTCGCTTCTCGACGCGATCCGCTCGTCGGAAGTTGCTGCCGGCGAAGCCGGGGGCATCACGCAGCATATCGGCGCCTATCAGGTCACCGCGCCGTCGGGCGCCAAGATTACCTTCATTGACACGCCGGGCCACGCGGCTTTTACGGCGATGCGAGCGCGTGGCGCCAAGGTCACCGACATCGTCGTGCTCGTGGTCGCAGCTGACGACGGAGTGATGCCGCAGACGGTAGAGGCGATTCACCACGCCAAGGCGGCGAAGGTTCCGATCATCGTCGCCATCAACAAGATCGACAAACCTGACGCCAATCCGAATCGCGTGCGCACTGATTTGCTGCAGCATGAAATCCAGGTTGAATCCTTGGGCGGCGACGTGGTGGACGTCGAAGTGTCCGCTACCAAGAAAACAAATATCGACAAGCTGCTCGAAATGCTCGGATTGCAGGCGGAAATCCTCGACCTGAAAGCCAACCCGACACGTGCGGCCGAAGGTACGGTCATCGAAGCCAAACTCGACCGCGGCCGTGGCCCGGTTGCCACCGTGCTTGTCCAGCGCGGCACGCTGCATGTCGGCGACCTCGTGGTTGCAGGGGCCGAATGGGGGCGGGTGCGCGCCCTTATGTCGGACACTGGCGATCCGATCGGCAGCGCCGGACCGTCGACACCAGTAGAGGTGCTTGGCTTCTCGGGTACACCCGATGCCGGCGACCGTTTGGCAGTGGTAGAAAACGAAGCCCGCGCGCGCGAAGTCACCGATTACCGCGCACGACAGAAGCGCGAGAAGATGGCCGCACGTGCCACCGGCATGCGCGGCTCACTTGAGCAGATGATGGCGCAAGCCAAAACGTCCGGCCGCAAGGAATTCCCACTGGTGATCAAGGCCGATGTGCAGGGTTCGGTCGAGGCCATCATTGGCGCATTGGACAAGCTTGCAACGGACGAAGTCGCCGCGCGCGTACTGCATTCAGGCGTCGGCGGTATTTCTGAGTCCGACGTCACCTTGGCCGAAGCGTCTGGCGTTCCGATCATCGCATTCAACGTGCGCGCCAACAAGGAAGCGCGCGAGGCGGCCGAACGCGGCGGCATCGAAATCCGCTACTACAACATCATCTACGACCTGGTGGATGACGTTAAAAAGGCGATGTCGGGCCTGCTCGCTCCGACGCTGCGCGAAACCATGCTCGGCAACGCGCAGATCCTCGAGATCTTCAACATTTCCAAAGTCGGCAAGATCGCCGGGTGCAAAGTCACCGACGGCACTGTCGAACGTGGGGCAAACGTACGGCTGATCCGCGACAACGTGGTGATCCACGAAGGGAAATTGTCGCAACTCAAGCGGTTCAAGGATGACGCGCGCGAAGTCGGCGCCGGCATGGAATGCGGCATGGCCTTTGAGAACTACCAGGACATGCGGCAAGGCGATGTAATCGAATGCTACCGAGTGGAGCAGATTCAACGCAGCCTGTGAGTCCGAATCTCACGGCTAGGCGCTAGGACCGCTTCGCTTTTTTCCACCGTCATGTCCGGGCTTGTCCGGGCACCCCGATAAGGAGGGCACGGCGTGTGCCTTCCTCAGCGAGATGGCCAACACAAGGCCGGCCATCAAATGCGATTTTGGATTTGCAATGGCAAGACACAAACAACATCACCGCGATTCACCGCCTGGCGGCTCGCAGCGCCAGTTGCGGGTCGGTGAGCTTGTGCGTCACGCGCTGGCCGAGATGCTCACACGCGGCGATGTGCATGATCCCGTCATCGAAAGGCACATGATCACAATCCCGGAGGTGCGGGTCAGCTCCGACCTGCGGCTGGCGACAATCTACGTGATGCCGCTTGGCGGACGTGACGCAGAAACAGTCGTTGCCGCCTTCGAGCGTCACAAGAAATTCCTGCGGGCCGAAATTGCTCACCGGATCAATCTGAAATTCGCACCGGACATCCGCTTCCGGGTCGACGACCGCTTTGCCGAGGCTGAGCGCATCGACAAGCTGCTGCGCTCTCCTGATGTGCAACGCGACCTGAAGCGCGACGAGGACAGCGAGTGACCGAACAAGATCTGAATGACGTCGATCACGTGCCCTCCGCCCAAGCTTCGGACAACGGCGGTGAGAGGCCGAAGCAGAAGAAACGCGACAAGCGCGACGTGCACGGCTGGGTCGTGCTCGACAAGCCTGTGAGCATCACGTCGACGCACGCAGTAAGCATGGTCAAGCGGTTATTCAGCGCGAAACGTTGTGGTCACGCCGGCACGCTCGACCCGCTTGCTTCGGGCGCGCTGCCGATTGCGCTTGGCGAAGCAACCAAAACCGTTCCATTCGTGATGGACGGCCGCAAACTCTATCGCTTCACCATTCGATGGGGAGAAGAGCGCGATACCGACGACGCTGAAGGACGCGTCGTTTCCACAAGCAAGGAACGGCCCTCACCTGAGGCAGTGCACGCGCTTCTGCCTTCCTACACCGGGCTCATTCAGCAAATTCCGCCGCGCTACTCGGCAATCAAGATCGAAGGTGAGCGGGCCTATGATCTCGCCCGTGATGGCGAGCAGGTGGAACTTGCCGCCCGGCCGGTCGAGATCGGCCGGTTGGAGCTCGTTAACGTTCCCGATCGGGACCACGCCGTGCTTGAAGCCGAGTGTGGCAAAGGCACCTATGTGCGCTCTTTGGCGCGCGATCTCGGCCGTGCCCTAGGCTGTTTTGGCCACGTCAGCGCCCTACGGCGAGCCGCAGTTGGCCCATTCACCCAAGAAACCATGATTTCGCTGGAACAACTTGAGGCTCTGTGCCATAGAGCCGCGTCCGGCGAGGGTAGCCTCGCCGACGCTTTGATGCCCGTTGAGACCGCGCTGGACGACATCCCGGCGCTGGCCGTCAGCCGGGCTGATGCGGCAAGGCTGCAGCGAGGCCAAGCCGTTTTGTTGCGCGGACGGGACGCACCCAATTTCCGCGGCACGGTTTACGTAACGGTTTCGGGCCAACTTCTGGCTCTTGCCGAACTGGATCGTGGCGAGATCGTCCCCAAGCGCGTGTTCAACCTCGCCGGCCTGATGGGCAGAGCCGTGCGCAAGAAAGGATGACCGATGTCGGTACCCGCCGGCCGCAAGGCCGAAGTGATCAAGACGTATGCCAAGAAGCCCGGAGACACCGGGTCGCCCGAAGTGCAAGTGGCGATCCTGTCCGAGCGCATCAATAATCTCACTGAGCATTTCAAGTCCCACGTCAAGGACAACCACTCGCGTCGTGGATTGCTCAAGATGGTGGGCCAGCGTCGTCAGCTGCTCGATTATCTGCGTCGCACCAATGAGGCGAGCTACAAGAACTTGATCGAGAAGCTCGGTATCCGTCGATGATTTATTCCGCGCAGGGTGTTTGTGCCCTACGCGTTTCGTGCAGCGGACGCGCCTGACGCGTTCGCTCGATTGAGCCGGCAGCGACAGGCGCGGCCGGCGATTTGGCAAGAGCCGATAAGGATCGCCTCTTGCAACAAGGCAAGGTTCGAACGCCATGGCAGGATCGCCAGACGCTGTTGCTTATCGCGCGACGACACGCGACAGCTTCTCGCCGTCTTGCTCATGGCTTTCGGGGCTCGCCGAAAACCATGAAAGAAAGACACAATGTTCGATATGCATCGCGTTGAACTCGATTGGGGTGGCCGGAAGCTAACCCTCGAGACAGGTCGCGTAGCGCGCCAGGCCGACGGTGCCGTACTCGCCACCTACGGCGAAACGACCGTGCTCGCCGCCGTAGTGGCGGCTAAGCAGCCGAAGGAGGGAATCGATTTCCTT